>TARA_R110000751_G_scaffold62520_7_pt1 | contig 246525 bp, 220 predicted proteins | sample TARA_R110000751 | Tara Oceans TARA_R110000751 (sample SAMEA4398001) | marine metagenome | biome: Polar Biome; feature: [MES] marine water layer (ENVO:01000295) within the mesopelagic zone...; material: water (ENVO:00002006), including particulate matter (ENVO:01000060) such... | reverse complement strand
ACTATAACTCCGAAATGGGTGGCACAAAACGAACCGAAGTATCCATATTGTCCACATCTAGGTCGATTCTTTGTCAATCCATTTTACAATCTCCGGGGCCGAGTATGTTTTCATTGCCTCCAACAATGTTTGGATGTTTTCCTCAGCCAAAATCATTTTAAGGTTTTCATGTTTCAAAAAACCTTGATTTACCATGTTTCCCATGAATGTTAAAAGTGTATCGTAAAAATGATTCACATTGAGAAGAGCCATAGGTTTTTTATGAAGCCCTAATTGGCCCCAAGTAAGCATTTCAAAAAACTCCTCTAGGGTTCCAAATCCACCCGGTAGAGCTATAACTCCCTCACTAAGCTCGTTCATCCTTGTCTTTCTTTCATGCATGGAGTCTACCAAAACAAGCTCACTAAGTCCTTCATGTGCGATTTCCTTGGCTTCTAGAAAGCGTGGAAGCACTCCAATTACGGTTCCTCCAGCCTCTAAAGCTCCATCGGCCACGGCTCCCATCAGGCCCACCGATGCTCCACCATAAATAAGCTTTATATTATTATCTGCCAGCGCATTGCCCAATAATCTGGCAGTATTGAGGTATACCTCTTTATCCCCTGAACTTGACCCACAAAAAACAGTAATACCATTCATACAGTAATCGGTTTAAACTTTAGGATTGTTAAAAAAGAGAGTTTCCATAAAAGTCGGTAAACGATTTTTGCCATGCTTCGGGCAATGGTTCTTTTTTGGATTCTTCCCTATTAAAGGCCACTAACAACGTTTTGGATATCGACACGGTTCTTTCGTGCTTTTTGCTATGAATTTTTCCTTCGCAAAGAATTCTATCCTTCATCAATTCAATTACATCCAAAGTAATGACCACCTGATCGGGAAAGGTGACCGGGAAAATATATTTGCAGTCTTGCCAAGCCAGGATAGGGACAATCTTCCCAAACTCTAACTTGTCTTCCTGCATTTTTTGAAACATCTTGATGCGCGCCGACTCTACCCAACGTAGGTATACCGTATTGTTCACATGTTGGGCCGCATCCATATCTCCCCATTGTACGGGAAGTTCAAGAGTGACGTAACTATTGTTGTTCATATCATTCACTTTGGTGTGGTGTTATCATCATTTCTTTCTTTACCTGATTACACCCTTATTTTTACCGTTGGGCTCCAACAGGTCCCATAAATTACCATAAAGATCTTTAAATACGGCCACAACCCCGTAAGGTTCTTTTTTTGGAGGCCTCACAAATGTTACTCCCCGATTCGTCAGTTTGTCATAGTCTCTCCTGAAATTATCGGTAAAAAGGAAAAATCCGACCCGGCCCCCTGTTTGGTTCCCAACACTGTTCAATTGTTCTTCGTCCGCAGCCTTGGCCAACAATAAACAACATTCTTTCGCTCCTGTTGGGGCAATGACCACCCATCTCTTGGACTCATCTATTTTAGTGTCTTCCAGAAGGACGAAATCCAATTTTTGGGTATAGAACCGGATTGCTTCATCATAGTCTCTCACGACCAAAGCGATATGGGCAATCCTGTTGTACATTGAAAATCTATTATTTGACCTTTTATTGAACTTGCGATAGCGTAATTATAACCAAAACTCCTTTTTGTTCTTATCCTTCCCAAAAATATGGGGATAATGTTCTCTGGCATTGGCCTCCATGAAATCTAGTGGTACATCTTCAAAATATCCGTAATCTTCGAGATACTCCATAAACTCCCTTCCCTCATTATTGTATTCTTGGAATATTGAATCGTTCTCTCCATCAAAATCCAAAGGTTCAACATTGCACATTCTGCACAATGACCGATTAAATGACGGTGAGGCTTTCAACCACTTCCCCTCCAATAAAAGATCCACCATGCCATGTGGGGTCAATTCATTTGTTCCGAACTTTTCAGTAAGCCTTTCTATTGCTATATGGTTCTTGACTTTTGCCAAACGGATTCTCGCCGGTATTCCCAAAGAGCGTAATCCTGCAATTAGAATGATGGATTTATCTATACAATGTCCCTTTTTTTGCTTTACAAGGTTGCTGGCCTTAAAATGTTCTTTTGAGAAACTTAAAAAATAAGGGTCGTACCTAAATGAATCCCTTACCCTAACATATAATAGTTTGGCCTTCTCTTTTGGCGAAAGGGCGTCGCGTTTCAAATCCTTAACGAACTCTTGAATTTCATCTGATTCGTAATCGAAATAATATGTTGGGGATATAAAATTCATTAGCACTTAAGGGTTAGTTTTGGATTGATTGCTCAAAGTTCGGATATCTCCTTTCCCCTGCTTTTTCGGGAGTACTCAAAATAATTTTTCAAAACCTTAACCAATTCTTGCGCAGACCCATGTGGCTTTGGTTATGGGAACCTCTTTATAATAGGCTACTCCGCTTTGCTTTATCAGTCGATTGCTGACCCTAATGTTTTTTACCACATACTTTATCTCCTGACCATAGAAAATTCCCTTTAAAAAAGCCACGTCTTCCATGCTTACCAATCCAAAAAATCCGTCGGCTAGCCCAGCTTTTTTAATCCCTGCTCCACCACATTGGGCCATAGATTCAACTAAAATCATTCCAGGGATGAAATTGGATTCGGGAAAACTTCCAGTCAACATCGGGTCGTTTTCCCTTTCGAACCTTTTGGTTCCCACAATTTCCTTTTCATTGGCAACAAGAATATGGTCAACAAACAAAAAAGGGGAACGATGGGGGATCAAGCTTTCAATTTCTTTTGACATAATCGTTTATTCATTTTTTTTGGACAAAACGTTCCAACATTGATCAAATACCTATTTCGGTAATCATTCAGCAAGAAGCTCAAACTTGTCAAGCGTTTCGTTGAATTCTTCAACCTCTTTTTCCAGAATTCCATTATCGTGATTGGATTCAACAATTCCCAATATTCTTTTGTACCCTTCAATGGCCCTTAATAATCCTTCCACATTATCATATTGCCTATCTAGCGTCAGGCTACCGATATATTTCAATTTGTCTTGGTATTTGGATTTTAGGAAATCAAACAATTCCCTGGCCTTGGTCGTTTCACCGATCTTATAATACCCATCCAAATAAGGCTCAACAAAGACATAGTGCCCATAATATTCCACTGGTACTTTTTCCATGAGCAATTTAATAATGTTCCTGGCCTTGTCAATTTTACCCTCTTGGATAAGCTGTTCGGTCAAGCGGCCAACTGTGCTTCTCACGATGACCCCAAAGTGCTTTCTTGTTTCGGGATCATGATAAATTTCAGGGCTTCCTGAATTGCCCCATTCCCAATCCATGACCTTCTGGTTCATCAATTCCGTATCTATACGTCCCAATTCAATTGAATTATTGTTGGGCGTTTTGATGGGAATCAACTTGTAGGCCAGTCCCTCCAACTGAAGGTAGTCCTTCATCCAAATATACTCAGCGTCATCATAGCTGCCCCCTGAAAAATAAATAGGCCGTTGCCAATCATTGTTTGCCAAAATGTCCAACATCATTATCCGGTTTTTGGTAAGCCCCGTTTCTGGTAGATCAATATCAATATAATCCACGATAAGGTCAGCATCCTTTGCTTTGACCAATCCCGAACTCAGAACATTCTCCTTATTGACAGGAATCCGAATTTTATTTGTGGGATAATAAACAAGTTCTTTGGCGTAATCGGAATATTGACTTAAATCGGCCCCGTTGCTCCCAAACAAATATCCAAGTTTGGTCCTTGGGTGGTCACTGGCAATCCAGTTCATAAAGTCTTTTATTTCCCATCTTTTATCCTTTAGACCTTGAATGGGTCTGTAGTAAACCACATCTCTGGCACCGTAATGGTACTTGTCATGTGTCATTTGGGATGGAATGGCATCACTTTCATACGCTTTACGCTTCATCTGATCGATATACCAGTCAGTTGATAGGTATCCTGAGACCACAACCCTAACATCTGTCCTATAATTCTCGATATCCTGTGCATACCACAATGGGAAAGTATCGATATCCCCTATAGTGAAAAGTATACCGCCTGCATTTTCCTGTACTGAATCCAAGTATGCCTTAGCGGCTGCCCTTGCAGTAAATTTATTGGATCGGTCATGATCGTTCCAATTTTGAAAGGCCATCAACACAGGCGCACAGGCCAAACATATGACCGCCAATCCACGGGAAACGATTCGGTAACGCCCCATGCTTTTTACCATTTCATATAAACTATATACACCCATTCCAATCCACAAGGAGAAGACATAAAATGATCCCACCAAAGAATAATCACGCTCCCTAGGCTGAAAAATGGTCGGGTTGGTATAAAACTGAATCGCCAATCCCGTAAACAAGAAGAACACAAAAAAGACCCAAAACTGTTTCGGGTTCTTGGAAAGTTGAAACACCAAGCCCAATAATCCTAAAATCAAAGGAAGGAAGTAATAGGTGTTTCGCGCCTTGTTCTTCAGGTCATCCTGTGGCAGATATTTTTGATTGCCCAATCGGGCTTCGTCCAAAAACTGTATGCCACTGAGCCATTCTCCATTGCCATCATAACGCCCCTGTAAGTCATTCTGTCGACCTGTAAAATTCCACATCAGGTATCTGAAATACATGTATCCAAACTGATAGGACAACATATACTTCAAATTTTGCCAAAGAGTGGGGGGGTGAACGGTAATATATTCATCGAATGTCTCCAATGCACGGACATAACCGGAAGCGTCCAAATCTCCGTTCTGGAAACCTGTTTTAATTTGCGCAATGGCCTGGGCAATTTCCTTGTTTCCTTTAAACTTTGGTTTTACCTCAAAATCCAAGGGGCCGAAATAGGCGATATAGTTTTCCGAATGTTGATCGCTCCAAAGTCTTGGAAGCAATCCCACATGTCTTTTATCTGGCTTTTGGTTTGCATCCTTATATTTGTTGACGACCACATACCTCCCCAATGCTTCATCTTTTTCATATTTGGGTTTGTCATCCATCGGCTCGCCAAAATCTCCAAACCTATTGCTGTAATAGGCGCCATAAAAGGGACTTTCCACACTTGGGTATTGTTCCCTGTTGTAGTAGGCCAAAAGTGCGCGTGCATCAGAGGGGTCATTTTCATTGATGACCACATGTGCATTGGCTCGAATGGGCATCATCAACCAAGTGGAAAATCCCATAAAAAGGAATGCCAAGGCCAATATGGAAGTGTTGGCATTTACAAAACCCTTGTTTTTGGTATATCTCAGCCCTATCCAAAATAATATTACAAGGAACAGACCCATTAAAATAGTCCCCGAATTGAAGGGAAGTCCAAAGTTGTTTACAAAAAAGACCTCGCTCCAACCAAAAAGTTTAAGCACATAGGTCAATGAAAACTTAAATATCAACAACAGGATACCGATAGCGACGATATTGGCCACAATGAACTTCTTTGGTGACATACTTTTGTGTTTTTTGAAAAAGTACATCAATACAATTGCCGGTATCGCCAAGAACCCCATAAACTGTACGCCAAAGGTCAAGCCTATTATAAAAGTAATCAGTAACAGCCATCGATTTCCCCTTGGTTTATCAAGGTCATCTGTCCAACGTATTCCGAGATAAATGAGTGAAGCCATGATCAAACTGGCCATGGCATAGACCTCGGTTTCAACTGCATTGAACCAAAAACTATCCGAAAACGTATAAGTAAGGCTTCCCACTAGGCCGCTGGTAATTACCATAAAAGCCTTGTTGTCGGTAAATGCCCCATCTTTTGCAACCAATTTTTTGGTAAGGTTGGTAATTGTCCAAAAAAGAAAAAGAATGGTAAAAGCCGATGAGAGAACGGACATGTAGTTTACCATTTTGGCCACTTGATCAGCTTCTAGGGCAAATTGGGCAAAAAACGCCCCTATCATCTGGAGCAAAGGTGCTCCCGGTGGATGGGCAATCTGCAATTTGGCTGATGAGGCGATATATTCACCAGAATCCCAAAAGCTTACTGTGGGTTCAACCGTTAATGTATATACCAATAGACTGAGCAGGAACACTCCCCAACCCATAAGGATGTTCCACTTTTTATAGTTAAAGGCCATTAGATCAGTATTAGATTATTCTCTTACAAGTTATTAAATAATCTTTTAGCCGCCGTAATTTATTAAATTGGCTTAGGGAAAAGGCTTTCCTTTATTGCCGATGTTCCAATTTTTGCAGTTGTTGAATGGCTTGCTCATTATCTGGATTCAGTTCCAAACTTTTTTTGTAGTTCTTGATGGCTTCATCCTTCTGTCCGGCCTGTAATTGAAAGTCTGCCAGTTGTCGGTCACCAGGGCACGGGGGACCCCGCCATAGAACCACAGTGCGTTCTCGGTACATCGCATGAAGTCCTCCAGTTTCTGGCTCCGACAGGCCTCCACGTAGGTGTAATGGCTGCTGCCCAGTACGCACAGGTATACCTCGAGTTCCTGGATCTCTCCCGTATATTTGTCCGTTATATGGAGCTTTTTGCCCGTAAAATCGATGAAGAGCTTGTCGCCCGCCTTATGGGTGAAGTGCATCACTGGCGATGTCTCCTTTGTCCATTCACGGTACCAGTACCTGAACTGGGAGAGCTTGAACCCGTCCGGGTGCTTCGCATGATACTCTTCCCAGAGCAACTGTCGCGTGACCCCCGTTTTGCGGAGTTCCCTGTCAAAATAGGGGAAGTACCGCTCCAAGGTCCTCAGCTGTTCGCTCTTGGGCTTTTGGTCCGCCTTGAAGAGCCTGTGGATCTCCTCCAGGGTCATCTCCGAGACCTCGTAGGGCGTCAGTCTGTAGCACTTGAAGAACTCGATGTACTTGGCCACCGTGTTGCGGGAGATGCCAAGTTCCTTGCTGATGTGTCGCTTGCTGGCCCCCTCGCCGTACAATTTGTAAATCCTTTTTGCCTTTCGCATATCTATCTGTTTGTTCGCCATGGTCTTTTTTACAAAAGAAACCATCGCAACACACAAATAGAATCGATCTTTTTAGTGGCTCACTTTCATCCGCCCCACTATGCTCACTTTGGTCCGCCGCGGGTGGCTCACTTTGACCCGCCGAAGGTGGTATACTATGCCCGTTTTTTGCAGATTGGTACGAAACGAAATAAAAACAAAGTTCAAATAAACGATGTGAGAGCAACCAACTTCACTTACAGGATTTATTGATAAGCAACATTCGGACTATTTTTGAAATTTTATCAGGGAAAATTATAATTACCTTCATTTATGTTAAGAAATGTTAAAGTTTGATTAGAAAATAGAGACTATGCACAAAGTATGCACTTTTTGGAAACAAAAAAGCCCCCACATCTGTGAGGGCTTGATTTTACTGGCGGTCTGGACGGGACTCGAACCCGCGACCCCCTGCGTGACAGGCAGGTATTCTAACCAACTGAACTACCAGACCAATGATTTTATCTTTTTAAGACTCCGACAACAGCCGGATTCAAATCTTGTTCATTTGCTTTTTTAAAGCGAGTGCAAATATACATTCTCATTTCGGATTCGACAAAACATTTTTTTAAAAAAGTGATCAAACAAATTTTTGTCTCTCGATCATAAAGGAATTCAATACTTGGGAGAAGTCGGACCTAATGTCCACACCGACATATTTTATATGGTACTGGCCGCATTTAAGCTTTAGGTCTTTTTGGTATTGGGACACTTTCTCTGAATATGCCTTTTTTATGGAATCGGCATAAATGTCTACATGCGCCCCTGTTTCCACATCCACAAAACGTTTGGGTGAATTGTCGAATTCAAAGTTGAGTTCGTGCTCTTTGTCCAAGAGATGAAAAAGAACCACCGCATGTTTGTTGTATTTGAGATGACGTAGTGCTTCAAAAAGTTTTTCCTCTTCGGTCTCTGTTTGAAACATGTCCGTAAACAGAAAAATTAAGCTTCTTCGGTGTATTTTCTCTGCAATTTGATGCAGAAATGTATATGTTTTGGTCTCTTTCGCGTTTGTTTTGTTAGCTGCTACCTCGTTCAATTTGGAATACAACATCTGAAAATGTCTTTCACTATTCTTTTCCGAAGCGTAGAAATCATAGGTATCAGAATAAATGCTGAGTCCCACTGCGTCACGTTGTTTTTTTAAAACCTGCATTAGAGCTGCAATGGAAAGTACTCCAAATCCAATTTTGTTAAGGTTGTCCAAGGAATATTCTTTCACTTCGGGGTAGTACATGGATGTTGAGTTGTCCAAGATCATGTGGCAGCGGAGGTTGGTTTCGTCCTCAAAACGTTTTGTGTACAAACGGTCGGTCCGAGCAAAGAGTTTCCAGTCAATATGCTTGGTGCTCTGCCCTGGATTATAGATTTTATGCTCTGCAAACTCCGCAGAGAACCCATGGAACGGACTTTTATGGATACCACTAATAAAACCCTCCACAATTTGGTTTGCCAAAAGTTCCAAATTCTGAAAAAGGATAGCTTTGCTAAGTTCCGATCGTACGTCCATAACCAATTTGCGCAGACAAGATAAAATAAAAAAGGTTTGGCATTTGCCAAACCTTTTTTAAAATCTAATTCCTGAATTCTTTTTACAGAGCTGCATCAATGGCGTCTGTATAAACTTTTTTAGGAGATACTCCTACTTGACGGTTAATCACTTCACCATCTTTAAAAACCAAAACAGTTGGGATATTACGTACGCCATATTTAGCGGCAAACTGTTGGTTTGCATCAACATCAACCTTACCAACAACAGCCTTACCGTCGTATTCTTGTCCTACTTCTTCAATGATCGGACCTACCATTCTACAAGGCCCGCACCATGCTGCCCAAAAATCTACTAGGACAGGCTTATCGCTTTTTAAAACTACTTCGTCAAAAGTTGCATCTGTTATTTCTAGTGCCATCTTATTTATTTTAATATTATGCAAAGTTAGTCAAATATTGTCCATGTAACTTACATCCAACATATTCGTTTTAATTATTGTGCCATTGGTAATAATTATGGTCTAATTTAACTTATAGTGAATTTCATGGGCTTCCAACTCTGAGAGTAATTCGCTGTTGATTTTCACTTTCTGTTTTCGGCTCGATAATTTGAGTTTGATTTCCTCCTGCATCTCATAAACTACAAAACTTATGGGATGGTCTCCTTTATGTAATGTTAAAGTGTCCTTCAAGGTTTGAATTCGTTGTTCCTGAAGACGATCTATGTTCAGTTTGATGGTGAGTTTCTTGGCAAAAGCATCCATCACATCCTGAAGCTGTTTAAAATCGTTGAACTGTAGTCTTGGGTCACCCTTTTTTCCAGTATCACGGTTAACCCAACCCTCGCGAACAAATGCCCTCAAGTGCACAAAGGAATTGATCATTAAAAAATGACGGAACTTTAAGTACTCCTCACCAAAAATTCGCAACTCGAAAGATTCGTTGTAATCTTCCAGAGTGAAAAGTGCCCACCCTTTACCGTTCTTAGATACTCGGTGCTGTACATCGGTAATTACCCCAGCAACGGTAAGCTCCCTGTTCACGTGCTCTTCCAAACGGGAGAAATCGCTAACGGTGTTCTTGCAGAATGCTTTGATCTCTTTTTTAAAGTCATCCAGCGGGTGACCCGAAATATAGATACCGACTACCTCTTTTTCGCGACGTAGCTTTTCCATGGTGCCCCATTCCTCACAAGGTGGCACAATGGGTTCGGGAATCTGTACTTCGCTAGCTTCACCAAAAAGGCTTACTTGTGATGAATTTTGATTCTCTTGAAATTTGGAACCGTACTTAACAGCTTTCTCCAGAAAAGAGATACCATCCCCTTCATCATGGAAGTATTGTGCTCGGTGGGTATTTCCCAAGGAATCAAATCCTCCTGCCAGCGCCAAGTTCTCGAATGCTTTTTTATTGGCTGCCCTTAAATCCACCCGTTTGGCCAAATCAAATATAGATCTGTATGGTCCGTCTTCCTTTCTGTTTTCTACAATGGTTTCCACTGCGGAACGCCCCACACCTTTAATGGCGCCCATGCCAAACCGTACGGCATTGTCCTTGTTTACAGCAAATTTGTAGTAGGATTCGTTAACATCTGGCCCTAGAACTTCCAGCCCCATTCGTTTACACTCTTCCATAAAAAAGGTAACCTGCTTAATGTCGTTCATGTTGTTGGACAACACAGCGGCCATATATTCGGCAGGGTAGTGGGCCTTTAAATACGCGGTTTGATAAGCGATATAGGCATAACAGGTAGAGTGACTCTTGTTGAAAGCATAAGAGGCAAATGCTTCCCAATCCTTCCAAATTTTTTCGAGTATATCTCTTGGGTGACCGTTTTTCTCACCACCGTCCAAGAACTGTGGTTTTAGTTTTTCCAGCAAGGCGAAAATCTTTTTACCCATGGCTTTACGGAGCACATCTGCATCACCTTTAGAGAACCCGGCCAATTTTTGGGAAAGCAACATCACTTGCTCTTGGTACACCGTAATTCCATAGGTTTCTTGGAGATATTCCTCCATGTCCGGGAGGTCATACGTAATCTCTTCGTCACCATGCTTTCGAGCAATAAAACTTGGAATGTATTCCATGGGACCAGGACGGTACAGTGCGTTCATTGCAATAAGGTCATCAAAAACCGTTGGTTTCAGGTTTTTCATGTGCTTTTGCATGCCTGGGGATTCATATTGGAATATCCCTACTGTGTCTCCTCTTTGGAAAAGCTCGTATGTTTTTTCATCATCTAGGGGAAAATCATCTGGAACCAAATCTATTCCCGTTCTGGCCTTTACGATTTTTACCGTGTCCTTGATCAAGGTCAAGGTCTTCAATCCCAAGAAATCCATTTTTAGTAGACCGGCACTTTCTACTACGGAGTTATCGAACTGGGTAACATATAAGTCAGAATCCTTGGCAACGGAAACAGGTACGAAGTTGGTGATGTCGTCCGGAGTAATAATTACTCCGCAGGCATGGATTCCTGTGTTTCGCAAGGAGCCTTCAAGCACACGGGCCATATTTACGGTTTGCCCCTCTAAATCATCAGTTTCTGAAATATTGAGCAGTTCATGCACTTTTTCCAAATCATCGGCACGGAACTTTTTCTTAAGATCCGCCTCCTCAACCCCAAATATTTTGTTGAGTTTGGACATATTGGGAATTAACTTGGCGATTCGATCAGCATCACCTAGAGGTAAATCCAACACACGGGCGGTATCCCGAATGGATGATTTTGCCGCCATGGTACCGTAAGTGATGATTTGCGCCACTTGGTTGGCACCATATTTATTGATTACGTAGTCCATCACTCTACTACGGCCTTCGTCATCAAAGTCAATATCGATATCGGGCATCGATACCCTATCCGGATTCAGAAACCTCTCAAAAAGCAGATCGTACTTTAAAGGGTCGATGTTGGTAATCGTTAAACAGTACGCTACCACCGAACCTGCCGCAGAACCCCTTCCCGGACCTACGGACACATCCATGTTCCTTGCTTCGCGGATAAAGTCCTCCACGATCAAAAAGTATCCTGGATACCCTGAGTTTTTGATAATCTCCAATTCGAAATCTATCCGTTCCCTGATTTCATCAGTAAGCTCACCATAACGTTTTTCGGCCCCTTTGTAGGTAATGTGTCTCAGATAGGCGTTCTCACCTCGATTGCCCCCATCAACTTCATCTTCTGGGTCCTTAAACTCTTCAGGGATGCCAAATTTTGGAAGCAAAATATCACTGGCAAGATCGTAGGGCTCAATTTTGTCCACTATCTCTTTGATGTTCAAAATAGCCTGGGGCAAATCCTTGAAGAGTTCCTTCATTTCGTCCGAAGACTTAAAGTAATACTCTTGGTTGGGCAATCCGTAACGGTAACCTCTACCTCGCCCGATGGGGGTGGATTGTTTTTCCCCATCTTTCACGCACAACAAAATATCGTGAGCGTCGGCATCTTTTTTATCGCAATAATAGGTGTTGTTGGTGGCAACCAGTTTTACATTGTGGTCCTTGGCCATTCTTACCAAAACCTGGTTTACTCGGTCCTCATCTTCTTGACCGTGACGCATGATTTCGATGTAGAAATCATCACCAAATTGCTCTTTCCACCAAATAAGGGCTTCTTCGGCCTGTTTTTCGCCAACATTCAAGATTTTGTTGGGTACTTCACCGTAGAGGTTTCCAGTAAGGGCGATTACATCTTCTTTGTATTGCTCAACAACTTTTTTATCGATTCTGGGTACGTAGTAGAATCCATCGGTATAAGCAATAGAAGACATTTTGGCCAGATTGTGATACCCTTTTTTGTTTTTGGCCAAGAGCACAATTTGATGCCCGTAGTCCTTTACATTTTTATTGGTGTGGTCCTCACAGACAAAAAATTCACAACCAACAATGGGTGTGATTTCTTTTTCAGTAGGTTGCTCGCCATTGGCTATAAGCTCCTCGTTTTTGGCCTTTACGGCTTTATTGTGCCCCATCACTTCTTTCACAAAGTGAAAGGCACCCATCATATTGGCGTGGTCGGTCAACGCAACGGCGGGCATGCCATGGTTGGCCGTGGCCTTTACCAAATCTTTAATGTTGATGGTGGACTGAAGCACCGAAAACTGTGAGTGGTTGTGCAAGTGGACAAAAGGTTCCTCCTCCAGCGTCTCCACATTTTCTTGGATTTCTTCATCCGAGACACCACCTGTATCTTCTGCCCAAAGTGCATCGGCAATTTCTTTGGATGCGGCCTTTAGGTTGATGTGCTTTAACCCAATGAGCTCTATCTCCTTTGGATTGGCTTCGGAAAAACGTTCAAAATAATCGGGTTGAACATCGAGTTCTTGGTAGGAATACTGTTTTTTACGAATCAATTCCAAAAAACAACGCGTGGTTGCCTCAACATCCGCCGTTGCATTATGCGCCTCGGAAAAGGGTTCCCCGAACAAAAATTCATGCAATTCGGTAAGGGTGGGCAATTTGAATTTACCACCTCGACCTCCGGGTATTTTACAAAGTTCCGCGGTGTGTTCGGTACAGGTATCGAGAACGGGGAGTTCGGTCATTGGACTTTCTACGCCTTCACGATGGAACTCACACCCCATAATGTTGATGTCGAAGCCCACATTCTGACCCACTACAAATTTGGTTTGCTGTAATGCTTGATTGAAGGTTTCCAAAACTTCATTCAACGGTACGCCTTTTTCCTCGGCCAATGCAGTGGATATGCCGTGTATCTGTTCCGCTTCGTAAGGGATATTAAATCCTTCCGGTTTTACCAAAAAATCTTGATGCTCTATCAAGTTTCCAAGGTCATCGTGCAACTGCCACGCTATCTGAACGCATCTGGGCCAGTTGTCGGTGTCGGTAATTGGGGCATCCCAACGTTTGGGCAAACCAGTGGTTTCCGTATCAAAAATCAAATACATAGGCTATCTGTATCGGTCAAAAAAAGTAATGAATAAAAGTACGGAAGAAGATAGATTTGATAAAAAAGAGTTGTGATGAGTTATTAACTAAAAAAAGCCAGGAATAAATCCCGGCTTTTTCTTCTGCCTGTATCTAGTGATTTTTGGAATTACGATACTGCGGTTTCGAATATGTTTGCAGTTTCCAAGGTTTCCCTGATAGCATTTCTATGTCTCATCAAAAGACTTTCCGTGGATGGTGGCAAAACAAAATCTTTATCGTGGAGGATGTCATTATAAGTTTCAATGGCTTCCTTCTCTCCGCGGTGTACTTCTTCGAGCATCGCTTCTTCGTTATTCGATGTAAACAACGATTTAAAATTTATCCAAGACCTGTGCAGTGTTCCTTTGGTGCTTCCGCCTTTATCGGGTGCTTGACCAAAAGCTTTTATTTCAGTTTTCAATTCCTGTCCAAAAGTGTATCGTTGTTTTGCGCTGTTCTCGAAAAAATCTTTTATGGTTTTATTGTCAACCTTTTCTGCTGCTTGTTTAAAGCCTTTTTCAGCATCATAGGTTCTTTGTAAAAGTTCGTTCAATTTGTTGGAAATTTCTACGGTGTACTTCATAATCTCTCTTCATTTTAGGTTAGTAGCCGTCGGCTCTCGACGACATCTACATAAAAGATACAGATAATTCACAGATTACCAAATAGTTAAGATGGTTTATAAAAGGTTTAACGTGATGAGTGTTCGTTGTTAAGGTATTTAACTTTTTTTGCTTGAAACGCTGTGCTATAAACAAATAAATGTATATTTGCACCCGCTTAACGGATAAGCGATTAAAAAGAATTAATAATCAGGGTCGGGCACCCTACAAATTAATGTGATATGCCAGTTAAAATTAGACTTCAAAGACACGGTAAAAAAGGTAAACCATTCTATTGGGTAGTCGCTGCAGATGTAAGAGCGAAAAGAGACGGTAAATATTTGGAGAAATTGGGGACTTATAACCCAAACACCAATCCAGCTACAATCAATCTTGACATAGACGGATCCGTAAAATGGTTGCAAAACGGTGCACAGCCTACGGATACGGCTAGAGCTATTCTTTCTTATTCAGGAGTAATGATGAAGTACCACTTAGCAGTAGGTGTTCGTAAAGGAGCAATGACCGAGGAGCAAGCTGAGGAAAAATTCAAAGCTTGGTTGGAAGAGAAAGAACAAAAAATCCAGGACAAGAAAGATGGTTTGAGCAAAGCTGAATCTGAAGCAAGAGCCAAAGCATTGGAAGCGGAGAAAGAGGTGAGCGCGAAGAGAGCTGCCGCTGCATTGCCAGAAGAAGAAGTTGCTGAAGAAGAGGCCGCAGAGGAAACTACTGAAGCTGCAACTGAGGAAACTACCGCTGAAGCTGAAGCACCGGCCGAAGAGGCTCCTGCTGCTGAAGAAGCTGCCAAAGAAGAAGAATAGAAAGTTAGGACGATGCGCAAGGAAGATTGCTTCTATCTGGGCAAAGTCGTTTCAAAATATAGTTTTAAGGGAGAGGTGTTGATTAAATTGGACACCGATGAGCCCGATATATACGAAAATATGGAATCAGTACTTGTTTCATTGGGAAACAATCTGATTCCATTTTTTATTGATAGATGCCGATTGCACAAATCCAACCTGCTACGCATCGATTTTGAAGAGGTAAAAGATGAACCCACGGCCGATAAACTGATTGGTGCAGAACTTTACTTGCCACTCACTATGTTGCCGCCACTTACAGGCAACAAGTTTTATTACCATGAAGTAATTGGTTTTACCGTAATGGATGAGGTTCACGGTGATATTGGTGTTGTGGAATCCATAAACGATAATGCCTCCCAAGATCTTTTTGAAGTAAAAAAAGGAGATAAAGAATTGTTTATTCCTATCAATGATGATATTATCACAAAGGTTGATCGGGAGAATAAAACCATCCATGTAAAAGCACCTGAAGGTTTAGTAGATCTTTATCTAAGTTAAAAAAACAAAAAGGAGGCATAGTTGCCTCCTCTTCACTTAACAAAACTAGACGAAATTTTATTTTTTCCACTTACCACCACCTAGGTAGAACCCTAGTGATATGCCCAAGTATGAGTTTTTGATTTCTGTACCTTCAATTTCAGTTTTCCCAATAAGATTATAATTCGCAGCTAGGCGAAATTTTCCCCATTCGAAACCAGCACGAATAAGTCCACCAAATTTTCCATCTACTTCGGCTTCGGAATCAGGACCGAATTCATCAAAAGCTATATTGGCTAGAGTACTATACCCTACACCAGCGCCCATAAATGGAGCGAAGGAGGAACTTCCGTTATGGAAATAGTAATCAAAAGTACCTAAATAGGACGCACTTGCAGCTAAATCTGCTTCTATGGAAACTCCATCGTCGGTCACGTTTTTTGCCATAGCGGCAGACTCAAAGCGTATTCCAATATTCATGTTGTCAGCTATATTGTACTTAGGTTCGATAGCAAGTAAAACACCACCACCACCATCGGGCATAGTATAACCTGCTTCAAGTCCAACACGGAATTTACCTTCTTCTTGCGCTTGGGATACCTGAACTACAGCTAGCATCAATATCAATGCAAAAAATAATTTCTTCATAATTTAAAGTTTATAATTGGTAATGATTTAAACTGGGGTTTTTCCCCAAAATTGATGGCGAAATAACCATTTACAAGTGAAAAGTTAACCTAAGAATTAATGAATGGCTTATATCAACTAACCAATGAAGTGTTTGAATTGATGGCTGTAAATTATGTACACACCTTTGACTTATCTTTGATGCAATGAAACCGTTCAAATTCAAAGAATTTTCCATTCACCAAGATCAATGTGCCATGAAGGTTGGTACTGATGGTGTATTATTAGGTGCTTGGGCATCATTGGACAAACAACCAGAATCTATTTTGGATATTGGCGCGGGAACGGGACTAATCGCATTGCAACTTGCTCAACGTTCATCAGCAGAGACCATAGATGCCATTGAGCTGGATAACGATGCTTACGAACAGTGTGTTGCCAATTTTGAAGCTTCACCTTGGGGAGATAGATTGTTCTGCTACCATGCAGGGTTTGATGAGTTTGTGGACGAAATGGATGATTCGTATGATCTGATAGTTTCCAATCCTCCATTTTATTCAGAAGATGTTCTAAGTGGAGATGAGGCTCGTGATAAAGCAAGACAAAGCAGTTCGCTGCCATTTGATGAATTGGTTAGTGGTGCAGCCAAGTTTCTGACCAAAAATGGGATTTTTGCTGTAATCATTCCTTTTAAAGAAGAGGCAACTTTTATTGAATTGGCCCAGAAAGCTCGATTATATCCAAATCGTATCACAAGGGTGAAGGGAAATCCAGATGCCAATTTTAAAAGAAGTTTGATGGAATTCAGCTTTCATGAGAACAAAACTCTTGTGGATTCGTTGGTAATTGAAGAAGGTCGGCACCAATACACTGAAAAATACATTAAATTGACTCAAGCATTTTATTTGAAAATGTAACAATACGTGAATGAAATGTTATATTTACTTAAAATTTATTCTGAATGAAGCCTGATTTATTTGAAGCCCCAGATTATTACAATTTGGACGATTTACTTTCCGAAGAACATAAACTAGTTCGCGATGCCGCCCGCCAGTGGGTGAAGCGCGATATATCCCCAATTATTGAGGAATATGCCCAAAAAGCAGAATTCCCGGAACAGATTATTGGGGGATTGGCTGAAATCGGTGCTTTTGGTCCCTACATTCCCGAAGAATACGGTGGTGCTGGGCTGGACCAAATCAGCTATGGCTTGATCATGCAAGAGATTGAGCGTGGTGATAGTGGGGTTCGCTCTACCGCTTCGGTACAGTCTTCGTTGGTGATGTATCCCATTTTTGCCTATGGATCAGAGGAACAACGTAAAAAATATCTACCCAAACTGGCAACAGGGGAGTGGATGGGCTGTTTTGGGCTCACCGAACCCAACCATGGATCCAACCCGGGTGGAATGGAGACTAAGTTTAAAGATGCTGGTGACCATTATGTATTGAACGGGGCCAAATTATGGATATCCAACTCACCATTTGCTGATGTAGCCGTTGTTTGGGCCAAAAATGAAGAAGGCAGGATACATGGATTGATTGTGGAACGCGGAATGGAAGGTTTTTCCAGACCCGAGACCCACAACAAATGGTCGTTGAGGGCATCTGCCACAGGAGAGCTTATTTTTGATAATGTAAAAGTACCCAAGGAAAACCTATTACCTGGTAAAAATGGATTGGGAGCACCGCTTGGTTGTTTGGATTCCGCTCGTTATGGAATTGCATGGGGAGCTATTGGAGCTGCCATGGATTGTTACGATACTGCACTCCGTTATGCCAAAGAGCGCATCCAATTTGGGAAACCCATTGCCGCATTCCAACTACAGCAAAAAAAATTGGCCGAAATGATTACCGAAATTACCAAGGCCCAGTTATTGGCTTTTCGTTTGGGACAATTAAAGAATGAAGGAAAGGCGACTACGGCACAAATTTCCATGGCCAAACGCAATAATGTGGAAATGGCCATCAAAATTGCTCGTGAAGCTCGACAAATGTTAGGCGGAATGGGAATCACCGGCGAGTACAGTATTATGCGCCACATGATGAACCTCGAAAGTGTAATTACTTACGAAGGCACCCATGATATTCATTTGTTGATTACAGGTGCCGATATTACGGGTATTCAAGCATTCAAATAATCAGTTAAGGGTAATCCTCTCAACGGTTACTTTGATTGATTTACTGATGGGCGTCTGACTCTTGTCCGCAAAATGATTGTAGGGAACCAATAAATTGGTCTCTGGAAAATAAGCGGCCATATTTCCCTTTGGTATTTCGTAAGGTATTACTAGAAATTTTTCCGCGGTTCGCTGAATCCCATCATAATTACTGTGGAGATTGACAACATCTAATTTGGTTAAACCTTTTTCAGTTATGTCCTCTACATTCATAAAAACGACTCGGCGTTCGTTGTGGATGCCACGGTAACGGTCGTTCAATCCATAAATGGTAGTATTGAATTGATCATGGGAGCGAATGGTCATCAACAACAATTCATCAGGTTTTAACTGATGATCAGGCAATGAAGTAATGGACAGTTGTGCCATACCATTGGGTAGTTTTCTAAAATCCCGTTCACGGACATTGTTCGGCAAGTAATAGCCAAATCCTTTGGACTGTTCACTCGTATTTTCAAAACCTTTCACGGTCTTATCAATCAGTTTTCGGATAAGGTTGTAATCCTGTCCCAACTCATACCAATTCATGGAATGGTTGCCCCTAAAATAAGTGTGGGCCAATAGTGAAATAATTTCAGGCTCGCTTTTTATTTGTTCAGAAGCGGGTTTCAATAATCCTTTGCTCTGCCGCACTTTCCCCGTACTACTCTCCATGGTCAAAAATTGGAGTTCCCCGTTCTTCTCATCTTTTTCGGAACGACCAAAGGTTGGCAATAACAACGCAGTTTTGCCTGTCACTAAATGACTTCGGTTCAGTTTGGTACTTATTTGAACCGTTAAATCACAATTTTGAATGGCTTCAGCTGTGTATTGGGTGTCCGAAGCGGCCATCAAAAAATTACCGCCCAAACAAACAAAAACCTTGGCCTTTCCTTCATGCATGGCTTTGATGGCCTCCACCGTATCGTATCCTTTTTCCGTAGGTGGGTCAAAATTGAGATGCTTCTGTATATTTTCATTCAAGGTTTTGTTCACATAATGCATGATGCCCACCGAGCGATCTCCCTGCACATTGCTGTGGCCCCGCACGGGACAAGTCCCTGCAAACGGTTTTCCAACGGCTCCCTTCAGCAATAAAATATTCACGTATTCCTTAATACAGTCCACCGCATTTTTATGTTGGGTAATGCCCATGGCCCAGCAAATCACGATTTTTGAATTTTCGGACAACAACTGTACAACCTGATCAATTTTTCGCATGTACACCCCACATCTTTTTTGAAGGCTTTCCGTATCGTAGCGCTCCAAATCCTTCAACAAATCATCATAACCGTCCACGTATTCCACAATGAACTCATGGTCGAGCACATTGGAGTTTTTGGCATCCAGTGCCACTAATTTTTTCAAGATCAGTTTGGCCAAGGCTACATCCTCATTGATTTTCACAGGCAGATGAACATCGGCCATGGCCTGTCCATTCCCCAACATGTCCGAAACGCTTTGGGGATTTTTAAAGTTGACCATTCCCGTCTCGGCAAGGGGATTTATACTGATGATTTTACCGCCATTTTGTTTACATTTTTCCAATGCCGATAACATTCTCGGGTGATTGGTGCCTGGGTTTTGTCCTACAACCAAAATAACTTCCGCCCCATACAAATCATCAAGTTTCACTGACCCTTTTCCTATTCCCAAAGTTTCGGAAAGTGCCACACCTGATGATTCATGGCACATATTGGAACAATCGGGCATATTGTTGGTGCCAAAAGCACGGGCAAACATTCCGTAGAGATAGGCAGCCTCGTTGCTCGATCTGCCCGAGGTATAAAATATTGCCTCATTCGGATTGTCCAAACGATGTAATTCCTCCGATATTAATTCAAAAGCATCTTGCCACGTAATGGGCTCGTAGTGTATGCTATTTGGTTTGAGAAGCATCGGCTCTATGACTCTTCCTAATTTATTGAGTTCATAATCGCTTAATTGAGAAAGTTCTTCTACGGAATGTTTAGCAAAAAAATCCGCGCCGATATGTTTTCTGGTTGCTTCATCTGCCAATGCTTTTGCTCCATTCTCACAGTATTCTGCAATTTTTGATGGATGTTCGGGAACGGGCCAGGCACAACTAGGGCAGCGAAAGCCATCCTCTTGGTTCATTTGCGACAGGGTGTGCATGGAACGCACTACCCCCATTTCCTTAAAACTATGCCGTAATGCTTCTTTTACCCCTAAAAGACCTGCTGAGGTCTGCATGGGTTCCTTAAGTTTAAGCCCTGTAAATTTGATGTCCCCGGTCAGGGAAACGTTCCGTCTCGTTTCTTTGTCCATGGTGGTCAGTGTTGCAGTTTTGGATTGGGATAATTGTCCGATTGGTCTTCGGCTCTATTTTCAAGACAGGTGAAGTCTTTTTCCAATAATAAATGTAGGTTTCTCCCTTTCGGAAGTTCCATCTCATGTTCAAAACCAATAGTGTCGTTGTGGAACCAGTTGTTCCCATCAGCCTCGGGAATCATCATCAGTATGGTATCATTGGAGTATGATGCCTCTAGATTTTGGACAGAGGACATCAGTTTAACTTGATATTGAAAAACGTTCGGTCCAAATTCGGTGGACTCTTTTACCGAACCCGTTTCAGATAATTGTTTTACTTCGCTTTGGGTCAATCTAAATCGTATGGAATTTCCTTTGATTCTAATTTTCATGTATTGGTTCAATTCGTCTTGGTAAGTTACGGCATTCCGTTCACTTCTTGGAATCAAATAGCTTTTTGCTTGTTCTCATGTCGGCATATCGAGGGTCTTGGATGTAGTTTTCCTTTTTCATTTTGATGACCTCAATGCTCAAGAATCCAAACTCTTCCACGACTTTGCCATAAAACCGATAAATACCCTTGCCCCTAAAATAATATTTGGCCGCAACAGGAGGGAAGAGCACTGTATCGAAGACTTCCCCGTGTTGGTCCACCAGAGTGGCAAAGTGCATGCGCTTGCCATGGTGGGTCGAGGTGTTTTTAACGGTGACCAAATACCCATATATATCAATGTGTTTGTTGAGGTAACGCTTTAGGTCTTTCTGTCCGTTTGTATTTTTGGGCGGTTCTTCCAACAATTCAAAGGGGCTGCAAAGACAGAAACCCAAGAGCTCCAATTGTTCAAATGCGGTTTCCAAATCAGTAGTGTTCAGTTGGGGCATTTTAAATTTTTGATGCCTTGGCGGAAAGAGCTTCGGGTGTTCCAATCGGTCATTTTTGGATAACATCAAATGGGCCTTCCAGAGCAGTTCGTGCTTGTTGATCCCTGTAAAACGAAACGCATCAATACGAATCAGGATGGAAAGTTGCTCCATTCGGATGAACACACGGTCCAAGAAATCTTCTAACGATGTAAAACTTCCGTGAAGCATGCGCTCTTTCAAAATACGTTCCATAACCCTGCTTTCCAGGTCGCGGAGATATATCATGCCTAAATAAATATGCATGCCGTAAATGCAGTTTACATCCATGCTTTTGTTCACACAAGGTGGGTGGATGATGGCACCCATCATACGGGCATCGTGTACATAGAATTCCGAACGGTAAAACCCACCCCCATTATTGAGCACGGCTACCATATATTCCAAAGGAAAATAGGTCCTTAAAAACAAGCTTTGATAACTCTCTACGGCATACGAAGCAGAGTGACCTTTGGCAAAAGCATAACCCGCAAAACTGGCCACTTGGTTCCAGATTTCAGAAATCAGGGATTCCGCATAGCCCTTTTTTCTACAATTGGCAATAAACTTGTCCTGTACTTTCTGGAATTCCGCCCGCGAACGGAACTTGCCGCTCATACCCCTGCGAAGTACGTCCGCCTCCCCAAGATCCAATCCTGCAAAATGGTGGGCCACTTTGATCACATCTTCTTGGTAGACCATCACCCCGTAGGTGTCGGGCATAATTTCCAACATAATGGGATGTGCTTTTTCCTCGGCCCTGCCCTTATTGCGATGGCGCAAAATATACTCCCGCATCATACCACTTTTGGCCACTCCGGGCCGGATAATGGAACTGGCGGCCACCAATCCCAAATAGTTATCGACCTGTAGTTTTTTGAGCAGCATCCGCATGGCGGGCGATTCCACATAAAAACAGCCCATGCATTGTGCCGTTTTGATCAGGTTGTTGATTTTCACGTCCTTTTTGAATCCTTTGATGTCGTGGATATCGACCTCTTTATGTTTTTCAGGTTGATTGTACGCTACAATTTCCAAGGCCTCCTTGATCTTGCCCAAGCCGCGCTGTCCCAGAATGTCAAATTTGTAGAGACCCACATCTTCGGCGATGACCATATCGTATTGTGTGGTGGGGAACCCTTTTGGCGGCAAATGGGTGGCCGAAAACCAATGCAAGGGTTTATCGCTGATCAAAATCCCCCCAGCGTGAATGCTCAAATAATTGGGTTTGCCCTTGAGCAAGCTACCGTATTTCAATACAATTTTGGAAACATGATCCAATTGGTCGAGTACATATCTTCCTGTCAACAAAAAATCAATGTCCTGTGGTGGCAATCCGAAAACTTTACCCAATTCCCGAATTACGCCCCGTTGCTTAAAAGTGACATAGGTGCCGAGCAGAGCTACATGATTAAAACGGTCAAAAATATATTGCGTCATGGCGGGGCGGTCCCTCCACGAAAAATCAATGTCAAAATCTGGTGGATTCGCTCGGTACAGGTTAATGAATCGCTCAAAATAAAGGTCAAGTTCCATAGGATCCACATCGGTGATGCGGAGCAAGTAGGCCACAATACTGTTGGCGCCACTACCTCGCCCCACATAAAAGAAGCCCCTTCGCCTTGCTTCGGAAACAATGTCCCAATTGATTAAAAAATAGGAGACAAATCCCATTTTTTTGATGAGGTCCAATTCCTTGTTCAAACGACTTTTGATGGAGTCGTTCACTTCTTCATACCGATAGGGAAGTCCTTCAGCGCAAAGTCTGTCCAAAAGCTGTTCGTCCTCTTCGATACTTCCCGAATACGTTTTCAGGTTTTGGGGTTTTCTGTTCTTGGAAAAATCAAAATGAATACTGCACTTGTTGAGTAGTTTTTCCGTGTTTTCCAGAATAAATGGAAACTCCGAAAACGCAGCGGCTAAATTTTGGACGGGATACATTTTCTCTTCTTCATTGGCCTCTTCTTCCTTTGGAAGTTTGCTCAATAGTAGATTATTGTCGATGGCTCTTAACAATCTGTGGGCATTAAAATCCTGTTTGTTCCGAAAGGTAACGGGCTGCTGTACCACTAGCTTGGTTGTGAGGGATGCCAATTTGGAGAAGGGAAGCCTCCGCAGATCTTTGATGGAGATCCCGATGAACTCATGATCTCGAAAATGTTCCAGTTCGTTGAGCAGCACCTGTTCAAAAGGATATACCACGAACACATTATTAAAAGTGGGGGCACGGTCTGGGATTTTGGAGCCATCATAAAGGTGATGGGACAAAAAATCGTTCAATTCCAGATACCCTTCGTTGTTTTGGGCAATACCAATAAAGCAGGGCTCGGTTCCGTTCCTAAAATCAATCCCCAAAATTGGTTTTATGCCGAATTCCGGTGCTTTTCGAACAAAGTTCAATCCTGCCGAGGTGTTGTTGATATCGGTAAGTACCAGTTGGGTCACATGGTTTTGTTGCGCCAATTGCAATAGTTCCACCTCCGAGAAGGTCCCGAACCGTAAACTGTAGTATGTGTGGCAGTTTAAATACAATTGTCAGTTATCAATTATCAATTATGGGGTCGAGATGCAAGGCCGACGTATAAATTTTGAATTCAAATGACCTCTCGACTGCGCTCGAGGTGACAAGCAATTACTGTTTCCGATGAGCCAAAACCACAGGCGGCTCCCCGTTAAAGGGATTGTGCATGCTCCCAATGGTCTTGGCACCCATGGCAGAAGCGCGCAGTACACTTCTACTTCCAAACCGGTTGCGGACATGGTCCATGGCTTGGTAAAGGTTCAAGGCTTCTTCGGTATCTTCAAAAAGGTTGATCTGGTAATTGCCAGAGACCAAATGGCTGAATCGAATGCCGATGAGGCGGACCAACATCCGTTTGTTGTACAGCGAGTTGAACAGTTCCAAAATTTTTGGAATAAGCACATGATCGGCACTCGTGTACGGTATGCGCGATTGTTTGGAATAGGTGTTGAAATCAGAATACCGGATTTTCACAGCAATGCAGGCCGTCAATTTATCACCTCGACGTAGCTGGTAGGCGAGGTTTTCGGTCATGGCAATCAAAATGCCCCTTAGTTTGATGACATCGATAGTGTCCTTATCAAATGTTCTTTCGTTTGAAATGGATTTTCGATCATGGAACGGGATCACAGGTGTGTTGTCTATGCCATTGGCCCTTTTCCAAATCACTTGACCGTTGGCGCCCAACACTCGTTGCATAATGTCCATGGGCATATCCTGAATGGTCTTTACTTGCCGTATGCCCAAATTTCTTAGGGTTTGATAGGTCTTGTCGCCCACCATTGGAATTTTTTTGATGGAAAGTGGGGCCAAAAAGGGTTTTTCCAGGCCAAAATCTATCTTAAGTTGATTGTTGGGCTTGGCCTCATTGGTGGCCACTTTGGAAACTACTTTATTTACTGATAAACCAAACGAAATAGGCAGACCCGTTTCCCGAATGATTTTTTGGCGCATTTCCGTGGCGTATTTGTAGCAACCAAAAAAGCGGTCCATGCCCGATAGGTCAGCATAGAACTCATCAATGCTCGATTTTTCGAAAAGGGGAACATGTTCCTTGATGATTTCCGTGACCACGTCCGAATATTTGCTGTAGGTGCCTGCATTACCACGAATCACCACGGCCTCGGGGCAAAGTTCCTTGGCCATTTTCATGGGCATGCCCGAATGCACCCCAAATCCACGGGTCTCGTAGCTACAAGCGGCCACCACACCACGGTCGCTGGTACCGCCCACCAATAAGGGCTTGTTTTTAAGCTCTGTATTGATGATGCGCTCCACGGACACATAAAATGTATCCAAGTCTAGATGCAAAATCGTCTTTTCCATTGTTCAGTTGAAGGAAAGCTAAAATATGGAAATATTCCTATAAAATGGAAATAATCCACAAAATAAATATCAACAACTTCCGTTGCCTTTATTTCGGAAAAATCATCCTATCTTTGTCTTGTTGTGTTGGATTCCAGTCGCGATGATTGGAATCAGGTTGAAGCATCAAACCGATGCTCGCCAATGAAAGGCTTTCCATTTGGAAGGCTTTTTTTGTTTGTGGTGGAAAGTGGAATTATAAAAGTTGTCAGGTCGAGCGCAGTCGAGACCATAGACAAAGAGACCTCTCGACCTAAGCTTGTCTTGAGCGCAGTCGAAAGGCTCGAGGTGACAGTTCATAAAATATTAGTGGAAATTCGAGCAATTTGTGTCAAACTACCCTTATCTGTACAAAAGATTCTTCGCAAAGCCTGTCTTGAGCGAAGTCGAAAGGCTCAGAATGACCATCAGATTTCTCAATCGTCGCTGTACTCTTCATTTCGAAATGACATATAGCCTTTTTTTGTTGGTTTTGTCATTTCGAACCGACCAAAGGGGGAGTGAGAAATCTCAAGCCTAACAAGCAGTATCAACTTCCAGAAATGCTATGTGCCACATGATGTACCAAAGAAGCAGCCAGTTTAGCCGTTTGTCCATCAATATCGTACTTCGGGTTCATCTCTGCAACATCCATACTTATCAATTTTCCAGAACCGATAATTGTTTTTAAACACTCCAAAACCATATACGGGCTAAAGCCCATGGGTGAAGCGGCACTGACCCCGGGAGCATAGGCCGAGGAAAAACCATCCAAGTCGATGGTCACATAAATATGGTCCACGTTTTTGGTAAACGCATTGATCCAGGTCGTAATTTCATTCAACAGGGGAATTTGGAACGTATCGTTCATTACGTAGATGACATCGAGGTCCTTTGCGGTTTGGAACAGGTTTCGGTCATTGGCATCTTTTCGGATACCGAGGCAGAGGTAATTAAAATCGATGCCTTCTTTTTCGCAGTCCTTGGCTATCTGATAAAACGGAGTACCAGAATTACTTTGTTCCGTATTTTTCCGTAAATCAAAATGCGCATCAAAATTGATGATACCAATGGTCTGCCCTTCTTTTTTAGTACTCAAATATGTTTTGATGCCGTTATAATGACCGTAGGCCATATCGTGCCCGCCACCCAAAACAATCGGGAATTGCTTTTTCTCCAAAAGCATCGTAACCGCTTCGGCAAGCTGATTTTGGGCAGACTCCATATCGCTATTGGCACAAGTAATTGAACCCACATCATGCAACAGCACATTGCTTCCCAAGTGGTTGGGCATTTTTCCAAAACTGCTTTTAATGGTGTCTGGACCCTCTGCAGCTCCAACACGACCTTGATTGCGGTGTACTCCAGCATCACAGGCATAGCCCAAAAGGGCAATTGATTTTTTTTGGGCTTCTGGGAGTTCCTCTAAGGGGGTACAATGCACTTTTTCGTGCAGGTACAGCCATTTATTGGAAATCCTACCGGTCCAGAGGTTCTTTTTTGGGTGTTCGTAGTGTTTCATCACATTAAAAAAGGTGGTCCAAAATATCGGGCTCCACGATATATGGCAAAGTTACTTTTAAATTGGGAGAGCGTTCCATTTCCCGTTCAATAGCAAATCGGGCTTCTTTATTCCTTGCCCAACTTCTGCGCGAAATCCCGTTGTTCACATCAAAGAACAACATTTTCTTCAATCGGATGGAGGCTTCCTCGGAACCATCGAGCACCATACCAAATCCACCATTGATCACTTCGCCCCATCCTACACCACCACCGTTATGAATGGAAACCCAAGTGGCACCTCTAAAACTATCGCCAATTACATTTTGGATGGCCATATCGGCGGTAAACTTGCTGCCATCGTAAATGTTGCTGGTTTCCCTGAAAGGTGAATCTGTTCCGCTTACATCGTGATGGTCGCGTCCCAAAACCACGGGTGCACTGATTTCTCCCTTGGCAATGGCCGTATTGAAGGCATCCGCGATTTTGCTTCGTCCCTCGGCATCGGCATACAAGATTCGAGCTTGTGAACCTACCACCAATTTATTCTGTTCCGCTTCCGAAATCCATTTGATGTTGTCCTGCATCTGCTGCTGGATCTCTTCCGGAGCTTCGGATTTTATTTTTTTCATGACCTCGAGGGCAATGGCATCCGTTTTTTGAAGGTCCTTTGGGTCACCAGAGGTACATACCCATCGGAATGGTCCAAATCCGTAATCAAAACACATGGGCCCCAAAATATCCTGTACGTAGGAAGGGTAACTGAAATCGATATTATTTTCAGCCATCACATCGCCGCCCGCTCGGGAAACTTCCAATAAAAAGGCATTGCCGTAATCAAAAAAGTAGGTGCCCTTTGCGGTGTGTTTGTTGATGGCATTGATTTGTCTTCGCAATGATTCTTGTACTTTTTCCTTGAAGGCTTCGGGATTTTCCACCATCAAGGTGTTGGATTCTTCAAAAGAGAGCCCAACGGGATAGTAACCACCTGCCCATGGATTGTGCAAAGAGGTTTGGTCGGAACCTAAATGAATAAAAATATCTTCCTCATAAAAACGTTCCCAAACATCCACCACATTACCGATGTAGGCCAGGGAAACCACTTCCTTGTTCGCTACAGCTTCTTTGGTTCGAACCACTAATAGGTCCAAATCCACCAAAAGTTCATCTACCCAACCTTGGTCATGACGTTTTTTGGCAGCTTCGGGGTTGACTTCCGCACAAATGGTGATTCCCCCAGCAATATTTCCTGCTTTGGGTTGGGCACCGCTCATTCCCCCAAGTCCAGCGGTCAAGAAAATCTTGCCTTCTGGGGATTCATTTTTGTCCAATACTTTTCTAAAAGCATTCATGACCGTGATGGCCGTTCCGTGCACGATGCCTTGCGGGCCTATATACATATAGGAACCTGCGGTCATCTGTCCATATTGAGTCACGCCCAATGCATTGAAACGTTCCCAATCGTCAGGTTTGGAGTAGTTGGGAATCATCATCCCATTGGTGACCACAACTCTTGGTGCTTCTTTGGATGACGGAAAAAGTCCCATCGGGTGACCTGAATACATGTTCAAGGTCTGTTCCTCGGTCATTTCTGCCAAATATTTCATGGTGAGCAGGTACTGTGCCCAGTTTTGGAATACTGCTCCATTTCCTCCGTAAGTGATGAGTTCCTCCGGATGTTGTGCCACGGCAGGGTCCAAATTGTTTTGGATCATCAGCATAATGGCAGCTGCTTGATGTGTTTTCGCCGGATATTCCGATATGGGCCTTGCATACATTTCATAATCGGGCTTGAACCGATGCATGTAGATGCGACCATAGGTTTTTAGCTCCTCCGCAAATTCAGGGGCAAGTTCTTTGTGCCAAGCTTCGGGAAAATAACGTAGCGCATTTTGTACGGCCAGTTTTTTCTCTTCTTTGGAGAGGATATCTTTCCGTTTTGGCGCTGGATTCCCATTTTTAGGATAGGCTTTTTTTGAGGGTAACTGTTCGGGTATGCCTTGTAATATCTGTTGCTGAAATTCAGTCATAATTCAAATTTTAGTGGATAGGAGCTCCTTTTTTCCAAACTTCACTAGGCTTTAATTGCCCTTGGTGGTAGGTGATTTCTTGATAGTTATCCGTAGGGAAAACCACAAAATCTGCCACTGCACCGGCTTCCAGTTTTCCTTTGTTTTCCAATCGTAAAGCTGCTGCTGCTCTAGAAGTGATTCCTGCCAAAACTTCGGTATTGGAGAGTTTTTCGAAAGTTCCCAAAATACTGGCTTGTGTCAACAGGTCGCCCATAGGAGCAGACCCTGGATTGTGGTCACTGGCAATGGACAAAGCACCGCCTGCATCCAAAATTTTACGGGCAGGGGTGTAGGCACATCCCAAACCAAGGGATGCTCCTGGCAATGCTGTTGCAATAGTGCTGCTCTTGGCCAATAATTGAATTTCTTTTTCGGTACTGGCCTCCAAATGGTCGGCACTTACAGCATCAAAATCTACAGCTACTTGACTACCTCCCGTGGTAAATTGGTCGGCGTGTACCGTAATATCAAATCCCATTTTCTTTGCTTTCTGAAAATAGGGCTTGATTTCCTCTGGAGAAAAGGCACTTTCTTCAACAAAGGCATCCACGCGATTGGCTAAGTTTTCGGTTTTGATGATGGGGAACAATTCATTGATGATTACATCCAAATAATCCTTGTCCTGATTCCAATCTTTGGGCTTCATATGGGCCGCTAAACAGGTCGGAATTAAGGTCGCATTTGAAGTTTCATTGGCCTGTTTGATGGCGCGTAGCATTTTCAATTCTTCATCCACGGAAAGGCCATAACCACTTTTCACTTCGATGGTGGTGACGCCATTATTGAGATGTTTTTGGCTTCTGGAAATGATGCCTGCTACCAATTCGTCTTGTGAAGCTTTTCGGGTTTGGGTCACCGTGTCCCAAATTCCGCCACCCGCCTTGGCAATTTCCAAATAGGTTTTTCCTGCATTACGGAAGGCGTAATCGCGTGCTCGGGTACCGCCAAAACAGATATGGGTATGTGAGTCCACAAAGCCGGGAAGACAAACTTGTTGTCCTTCTATCTGGTGGATGTCTACGTCACTGGATTTCAATTCGTCAAAAACCCCAACTTTAAGAATTTTTCCTTCGGAAATTAAAATTCCTCCATTTTCAATAATGGTCAATTGTTCATCTTTGAGCGCTCCCTTTAAGGGGAGTCCCGTCATGGGAAGCAATTGGGTAAATGGTCCTATTAATAGTGGTTTGTTCATTTTAGTATGTTTCAAATTCCTCGAGATATGGTGCATCCCAAGTCAGTTCTTTTTCTTTCATCACCGATTCTACCAAATCTATGATTTCTCGATTTTGAATGATTTCGATTCCTTTTTCAATATCATCAGCAAAAACACGGTCGTTTTCGGCAAAAGCTACTTTGGTTCTCAGGAATGTATGGATTTCATCCAATACTATACCTGATTTCAATGGCTTTCTGTACTCAAATGCCTGTGCTGAGGTCAACAATTCAATAGCAAGGATTTTCTCAACGTTACCAATAATGTTGAGCGCTTTTCTACCGCTTATGGAGCCCATACTCACGTGGTCTTCCTGTCCTAAAGAGGTGGGAATGCTATCGGCACTAGCGGGGAAGCACAGACTTTTGTTCTCACTGGCCAACGCAGCAGAAGTGTACTGTAAAATCATATACCCTGAGTTGATACCCGTGTCGTTCATCAATAACTTAGGGACACCGGGACTGTTGCCTTCAAGGGCCAGGTAAATGCGTCGGTCGGAGATGTTTCCGATTTCCGAAGCGGCCAAAGCGGCATAATCCAAGGCCATGGCCAAAGGCTGTCCATGGAAGTTACCTCCGCTGATGGTAAGCTCATCATTAATGATGACGGGGTTATCGGTTACGGAATTCAGTTCAATTTCCAATAATTCTTTCAGGTGCAGCCAAGCATTTCGTGAAGCACCGTGCACCTGTGGCATGCAACGGAGGGAGTAGGGATCTTGAACCCGTTCACAGTCAATATGGTCCTCTAAAATCTCGGAACCTTGGAGCAATGTTCGGATTCTACCAGCTACATGTTGATTGCCTTTAAATGGGCGAAGTTGGTGCAATTCTTCAAAAAATGGTTTCATGGAACCTTGCAGTCCTTCGAGCATCATGGCCCCGATGATGTCGGCATGGCGCAAGCAATGTTGTAGTTTATGAACGACCATCACTCCATGTGCGGCTATAAATTGGGTTCCATTGATCAATGCTAGTCCTTCCTTCGGACCCAAATCGAGTGGTTCCAATCCCGTTTGTTGAAAAAGTTCTTGTGTTGGAATGGTTTTACCTTGGTATACTACCTTGCCTAAACCGATTAAGGGCAAAAATAAATGGGAAAGCGGTGCTAAATCCCCAGAAGCCCCAACCGAACCTTGTGAGGGAACCACGGGAATAGCATCGTTCTCCATATGCCAGAGCATACGCTGCAAAGTAGTTTCGGCAATACCTGAAAAACCTTTGGCCAAGGCATGGATTTTTAGGATCAGCATAATTTTTGCCAATTCCGTGGATATTGGGTCGCCCACTCCTACGCTGTGGCTCTGTAGTATATTGGATTGAAGGATTTTGGTGTCCTCTTTGGAAATTTTGGTGTTGCACAAAGGTCCGAAGCCTGTGTTGATTCCGTACACCGTATCGCCTTTTTCCACGATCCGCTGTACCCGTTGGTAACTTGCATTCACATTTTTTAGGCATTCATCGGAAAAAATGCCCTTAATGGTTCCTTTGGCCAAACCCAACGCTATACTTGCGGTTAAATGGTCTTCGCCAAATTGAAATGTTCGGTCTTTCGCCATGCTTTTAAATTAATTTACTAACTGATTTTCTGCAATCAATCATGGTAAATTGTCACTTCGAGCGCAGTCGAGAAGTTAATGGACTCAAAGTTTAAAAGTGAGGTCTCGACTGCGCTCGACCTGACAGCTTTTTGTTTAGATGATTAATCACGGTTATTCAAAAGTATCAATTAGGTTTAATAATTGCCAATACTTATTTTTGTAACAATCAATAAGTATGAATTATCAAATAGAACTTCGACACTTCATCTATTTTTTGGCTGTGGCCGAGGAACTCCATTATAGGAAAGCAGCCGAAAAGTTGTTTATTTCCCAACCCGGTTTGAGTACGCAAATCAAACAAATGGAGGAGATATTGGGAACGCAACTTTTTGTAAGGGACAAGAAAAAAGTGAGTCTGACCCCGGCAGGTGAGTTTTTAAAAAAGGAGGTGGAATTTATTTTGAATCACCTTGATCAAACAAAAAAACAAGTAAAACTTATCGGTGAGGGACAATTGGGTGAGGTGCGGATTGGTTTTTTGGGTTCTGCTATGCAGAATGTGGTTCCCAATTTGTTGTTGGGTTTGAAAGAAAAGTACCCTACCGTCCATACTACTTTGGAAGAACTGTCCAACCGGGCACAGATCAATGCAATTTTGGCTGATCGTTTGGATTTGGGCTTTGTACGATTGTCAAGGGTGCCCAAAGGTTTGGATGTGAAGCCTGTTTTCGAGGATACCTTTTCCTTGGTCTTGCCAGAGGACCATCCTTTGGATGAAGATGGTTTTAAAAACATCAATCAGGTAGCTAATGAGGATTTTATCCTTTTCTCCCAAGATTATAGTCCCATGTACTACGATACGGTATTGAGTATTTGCGAGGACAGTGGTTTTGTTCCCAACGTTTCTCATAAATCGGTTCATGCACAGACCATTTTTAAATTAGTGGAGAATAGATTGGGTATTGCAATTGTGCCCACAACGCTTCAATATGGATTTCAGATGAAAGTCAAGTTCATCGAAATGAAAAAAATAAAACAGCGAGCAGTATTGAGCATGGTCTGGAAAACGGACAACAGAAATCCTGCGCTGCAAAAGTGTATGGATTTACTTATGAAATTATGATGGTAACATTTTGGGGAGTAACTTTGGAATTCAACTTAATACAGCATTATGATTTTTGATTTGATTAAGGAAAGGAGAAGTATTTTTCCACCTCAATTTATCGATAAACCTATTTCCAAGGAGACCATTGAAAAAATTTTAGAGGCAGCCAACTGGGCGCCGACCCACAAGAAAACAGAACCTTGGCGGTTCAAAGTGCTTATGGGGGAAAAGAAACAGGAATTGGGTGCTTTTTTGTCCAATATATATCAAGAAGTGGATGCCAATCCAAAACAGATGACCATCAAAAAATTGCAATTTAACCCATCGCATTCCGGGGCTGTAATTGCCATTTGCATGCAACGGGACCCCAAGGAGAGCTTGCCGGAATGGGAGGAAGTTGCAGCCGTAGCCATGGCGGTCCAAAATATGTGGTTGTGCTGCACTGAACTAGGTATTGGTAGTTATTGGGCTTCTCCTGGACTCATTAAATTTATGGATGAGTTCTTTGATCTGAAGGAGGGGGAAAAATGTCTGGGCTTTTTCTATATGGGCTATTTTGATGGTGAGGTAATACCATCGGCCAGAACTCCTATTTCTGAAAAAACAGAGTGGTTGGACTAACTAAAAGTAAAAAGGTCGCCAGCGTATTTTACTGTTATGTAGACATAGAAAACGGTATACATAACGGTAACGACAAGTTTCATAAACGTGCCGGTTAGAAAGCCTAAAAAAGAACCGAAAGCCGCCTTCATGGCGGTTTTTTTATTTGCCTTATTCAATAATTCACCTACCAATGCTCCAATAAAAGGCCAAATGATAATACCTAATGGGCCAAAAATGGGGACAAAAAGGGCCACAAGTAAACCTATGATGGTTCCCCACATGCCAAATTTACTGCCACCAAACCGTTTAGTGCCCATGGCGGGTATTATGTAATCCAAAATTGTGATAGTGATGGCAATTACAAAGGTCACTCCCAAAATCCACCAATTATCGGGTACGGCTTTGGTCAAATAGAGTAGAAGTAATCCGACCCAACTTATGGGGGGACCTGGCAATACGGGCAAAAAACTTCCAAGTATGCCAACCAGCATCAAAAGAAACCCTAAAATGAGCAAAGCAATGTCCATGGTTGTGTTTTACTGTTAGACAAATGTAACCGACAATTGTTACAAACAAAATCAAAATAAAACCCTACCCTTAATTTTTTCGTAGGTAACTTTGAAACCGGTTATCAAGCGTTCGTGAATCCGAATAAAGCACATACAAAATCAAAGTTTATCCGAATGGGATGCGCAGCAATGTGCATTTTTTATCTACTTGGACTTTTTAATGGGTTGGTATTGGAGACCCTTCACGAAGTCTCGCACGTTTTGGCTCCAAAAAACCACCATCATAATTTTGCCTCGGATCATGAAGCTATCGATTATTCTTCGTTAGAGGCCATGGCTGGGCACTCACACGAAACATTGGAAGCCTTAAAGGAACTGTTAGAGGCCAATCAGCCCGATAAGCAAGAATCCAAGGATGAAATTAGCCTTAAACTGGACAAACATTTTGCTGAGGAACCTCATGTTTCCACCGAACTATATACATCACCAGTTGGTAAAAAACATTGGGCATACCAAAACACAACTTTTTTTTGGCACCAAAGTGTGACCACGCCCCCTCCCCAACATAGCTGAAAAATAGCTAGACCAAATTTTAGGAACGGGTTCCAATCTTTTTTGGAACTAGTCTAGTACTCCTATTGTTCAGACTTATTTATCAAATCAAATTAAAAGACAACGACATGAAATATTTTATGGCGGCATTGTCCATGCTTTTCATGGGCACTATTGCTGCGCAAAACGTAGAGGGAAAACTGGTGGATGAAGCAGGTTCCCCAATAGAGGATGCTGGAATTTTCAACAAGACCAGTGGACAACATAGCCATACCGATGGAACAGGGCATTTTGTTCTGGACAGGACCTCGGTAAACGATACCATTTATTTTTCCAGATTGGGATATGCTACTTTAACCAAAGTGGTGACCCCATCCGACTTACAGAATCCGATGACCATTGTGCTGGAAGAGAGCTCCATTTCTTTGGATCAGGTGGTTTTGGTGTCCGAAGTGGATGCCCTGAGCCGAGTGGTGGATGTGGATGTAAAGACGAATCCCGTTAAGTCCTCACAGGAAATCTTAAGAAAGGTCCCAGGACTGATTATTGGCCAACACGCTGGTGGTGGGAAGGCCGAGCAGATATTCTTGAGAGGTTTTGATGTAGATCACGGTACCGATGTGGCCATTAATGTGGATGGAATGCCCGTAAACATGGTGTCCCATGCCCATGGACAAGGCTATGCCGATCTCCACTTTGTGATTCCAGAGACCATAGAAAATGTAGATTTTGGCAAAGGACCTTATTATGCGGATCAAGGAAACTTCAATACGGCGGGATATGTCAATTTAAAACTGAGAAAAAGCTTGGACAAAAGCATGCTCTCTGCCGAAGTGGGGCAATTTGGTGCCCGTAGATTTATGGGAATGCTCAATGTAATGGACAACCAAAACAGCAATGCCTATTTGGCTTCCGAATTGTATTTGACGGATGGTCCGTTTGAGTCGCCTCAGAATTTTAATCGAATCAATATTTTGGGTAGATACCGATATGCATTGCCCGGTGATCAGGAGATCTTGTTGACGGCCTCGCACTTTTCCAGCAAATGGGATGCATCGGGCCAAATACCGCAACGAGCGGTTGACCAAGGCTTGATCAGTCGTTTTGGGGCCATTGATGATACCGAGGGCGGACAAACTAGCCGGACCAATTTCGTTTTGAACCATAACAAGAATTTGGGGACAGGGAAATCGATCAATACAATGGCATTTGTGTCACATTACGATTTTGAGCTTTATTCCAATTTTACTTTTTTCTTGGAAGATCCTGTGAACGGTGACCAAATCAAACAGTTTGAAGACCGTATGCTAGCAGGTGCCAAGACGGTCTTTCAGAACAATTCGGCAAACTTGGGAGGAATGGGATTCAAATACAATGCAGGAATCGGTTTTAGATATGATAATGTGGATGACAATCAATTGTCTCGAACACTGAACCGTCAGGAATTGTTGGAACGTCTAGCTTATGGCGATGTGGATGAGATAAATGGCCATGCCTTTGCTGGCGCCGAGTTTAAATCCGGCAAGTTTACATTCGAACCTGCACTTCGGTTGGATTATTTTAGGTTCGATTATGTTGACAAGATGAGCGAACTGTACGATAGCCGTAGCGAGGAAAAAGTGGCTTTTAGCCCAAAGTTCAATACCATTTATAGTCTAAACGAGAACACCCAATTGTTCTTGAAGACAGGAATTGGCTTTCACTCCAATGATACCCGGGTGGTCGTAGCCAACGGAGGCGAAGAGATTCTGCCGGCAGCCTACGGGGTGGATTTGGGAACGATAATCAGGCCAGCGGACAAATTGGTGTTGAACGCCACTTTGTGGACCTTGTTCTTGGATCAGGAGTTTGTGTATGTAGGGGATGCCGCCATTGTGGAACCCAGCGGAAAAACCAGAAGAATTGGGCTTGAAGTAGGGGCCAGGTACCAACCTTTGGACTGGCTTTACCTGTATACGGATGCCAACTACACCCATGCCCGTAGCACCGAAGAGGCCGATGAGGAAGATTATATTCCATTGGCACCCGATTTTACCATGGCTGGAGGAGTTACCTTGGGAGGCAATCAAGGCTTTTCGGGAGGACTTAATTATAGGTATATCGATGATAGACCCGCCAATGAGGACAATTCCATTGTTGCCGAAGGCTATTTTGTTACCGATGCCACCTTGAATTATAGTGTAAACAATTGGACTTTTGGATTGATTGTGGAAAACCTGTTCGATACCGAATGGAACGAGACACAATTCGCCACGGAGAGCCGTTTGTTCAACGAACCGAACTCTTTTGAAGAGATTCACTTTACGCCGGGCACACCATTTTATTTACGAGGAAAGGTGACCTTGACCTTTTAAATAATTAATAGGTAGACAATTGTCACCTCGAGCGCAGTCGAGAGGTCTTTTAGCCTGAGATTTTTATCGGTCTCGCATCTCGACTGCGCTCGATATGACAGCTCGACCTGGCGCTAAGATTGTTCATTAAATAAATCCAACTCCACTAAATAATTATCCGTCAGTATACTACGCTGGCGGATTTTTAATTCACTTTTCAACTAAAAAATTAGTTTAAACTAAATATTTAGTTATATTTGTTTCATGTTTAACTAAAAAGTTAGTTGATAATGAAACAACTCACCAAGGCAGAAGAAGAGGTAATGCAGCTCCTTTGGAAAATTGAAAAAGGGAATGTAGCCGCAATTTTGGAAGAACTGCCAGAACCCAAGCCAGCCTATAATACCGTATCCACCATCGTGAGGATTTTGGAGGACAAAGGATTTGTGTCCCACGAAAAAGTGGGAAAGGGCCATGTTTACTTTCCTTTGATGAAAAAAGAAGAGTATAGCAATCAAAGCCTTAACAAGTTGATGGATGGCTATTTCCAAGGATCGTTTTCAAGTATGGTGTCTTTTTTTATGAAGAAGAACGACATCAGCTTGAAGGAACTCGAAGAGATTATGAAGAACATTAAAGACAAAGAGCAATGATTACATACATTCTAGAAAGTTTAGTGTTTCAACTCGTCTTTTTGTTGACCTACGATCTTTTTCTAAAGAAAGAGACCTTTTTTCAATGGAACCGTACATATCTGTTGGTCACGTTTGCACTTTCTCTCATATTGCCCTGGGTAAAGATTCAAGCCCTCCAAACCACTATGCCACAGGAGCTGGAAACTACAACGGTATTTCTTGCTCAACTGAACGGTGTAGTACTTGGTCCAGGAGCGGAAGAAACCAGTTTTTTAGAACGTATCTCTTGGCCATATTTGGTTTTGGGTGTGGGAAGCATTTTGGCAGCTATTTGGTTTGCCTATAAGTTGATTCAAATAGTTAGGCTAAGAAATAGAAGTATAGTAGAGAATTATAAGGAATTCATCAAGGTTACAGTGCCTAAAAGTACTTCTGCCTTTTCCTTTTTCCGAAACATTTTTATGGGTGCGGATATAAAAAAGGACAAAGAGGCCAATATCCTGGCCCATGAATTGGTGCATGTAAAACAGTTGCACTCCCTAGACCTGTTATTTTTTGAGCTGGCCCGAATAGTCTTCTGGTTCAATCCCTTGGTGTATATCTACCAGAGCAGGGTTGCGGAGCTTCACGAATTTATTGCCGATGAAAAGGCTGTGAAGCAAAATAAGGCCGCACATTTTGAGATGATACTGTCCGAAGCGTTCCAAACCCAGAACATCAGTTTTGTCAATCAATTTTTCAATAAATCACTAATCAAAAAACGAATAGTCATGTTACAAAAAAAGAAATCCAAAGCCGTATGGCAGTTAAAGTATGTATTGTTATTGCCCCTTGTGTTGGGTATGTTGGTGTATACCTCCTGTGAAACGAATAAAGAAAATAGTGAACTTGAATCAGGAGATAGCGTGTCCCTAACAGCTACCAAGGAAATTCCATTTGGCGAGGTGGATGAAGTGCCCGTTTTTCCAGGATGTGAAGATGCGGTTGATAAAAAAGCCTGTTTTCAGGAAAAGATACAGCGACACATCAGAAAGAATTTTCATTATCCCGAAGCTGCTCAAGAGCAAGGTGTTCAGGGTAGGGTGAGCTCTATATTTATCATTGATGTTGAAGGAAATGTGGTGGATATCAGGATGAGAGGCCCGCATGAACTTTTAGAGAAAGAAACCGAACGTATCTTGACCAAACTACCGCAGATGCAACCAGGTAAACAAGATGGGCAACCTGTGAATGTTCCTTTTTCCATTCCAATTACGTTCAGAATTCAAGGGACTGACGACGAGGAAATAAATAAAGAAATTCAAAGTTTTGGTGAAAGAGGAAAAGGTTGGGTTCCTTTTACAGCTATCGATGAAGCGCCTATTTTTCCTGGGTGTGAAAATTCCGAGGACAAAAGAGCATGTTTCTTGGAGAATGTTCAAAGCCATGTACGTAAACATTTTAACTACCCTCAAGAAGCCCAGGAGCAAGGCATTCAAGGGAGGGTTGCCATAATGTTTGGAATTAATGCAGATGGTGATATAGTGGATATCAAATCCAAAGGGCCAAGTCCCATTTTGGAAACGGAAGCCCAGCGAATAATTGCAAGATTACCTAAAATGGAACCAGCAAAACAGAACGGAAAACCTGTTGATGTTATTTTTTCCATTCCAATTACTTTTCGGCTTAAATAATTACTGAGTAGCATTGGATTTGAAGGCCCGAAATTATTTTGGGCCTTTCCATTTTGGAAATTCTTCCCTAAAAAATTGTAATTTCAGCCAAATTATAGGGGCTGTTATGCAGAAGTTTGTTTTGTCAATCATTTTTATGGGTTTGTTCGTGTCCTGCGAGCTGTTCGAATCCAAGGAGGACAAGACCCAAAAATTGGTGAATGAGGAACTTATGGCCATCGATTGGAACGATGTGGACCAATATCCCCTTTTTGAGAATTGTGACGAAACCGCCCCAAAAGATGCCCAGCAGGAGTGTTTTCAAAATGTGATTACCGAGTATTTTTCCGAAGCTTTGGCAGGACTTAAGTTTCAGGTTCGAAACGATATGAACGATACGGTCTATATCGATTTTCTTATTGATGAACACGGATTTATTTCCGTGTTGAACGTGGAGGAAAAGACATCCGTGCTCAACGAAATCTCGGATTTCAACGCGAAAATCTCTGAACGTTTAAACGATTTGACCACTGTGGCACCCGCATTGAAAAGAGGAAACCCGGTAAGCCTGCGTTTTAGGCTTCCGTTGGTACTAAACACCTACTAATTTGGCAACAGAAAAAATTATATTGGGAATAGACCCGGGAACCACGATTATGGGTTTCGGCATCATCAAGGTAATCAACAAACAGATGCACTTTGTGCAAATGAACGAATTGATGCTCAAAAAATACGATGACCCCTATACCAAACTCAAACTTATTTTTGAACGGACCATCGAACTCATCGATACCTACCATCCTGACGAAATCGCCATTGAAGCCCCGTTTTACGGAAAAAATGTACAATCCATGCTCAAATTGGGCCGTGCACAAGGTGTGGCGATGGCGGCCGGACTTTCCAGAGAAGTCCCGATAACTGAATATATGCCTAAAAAAATTAAGATGGCCATTACCGGAAATGGTAATGCCAGCAAGGAACAAGTGGCCCGAATGCTTCAGAGTGTATTGAAATTAAAATCCTTGCCCAAAAATCTCGACAGTACTGATGGTTTGGCCGCGGCCGTCTGCCATTTCTACAACGAGGGTAGGGTAGAGGTCGGAAAAAGTTATACTGGTTGGGAGGCTTTTATCAAACAAAACCCGGATAAAGTCAAATAATTATCAATGTACAATTGACAATAAACAATAATCAATGTCCCAAATGAACCTACTTTATGAAAAACGAAAATCCTTTACTGGGAAAATCTTATGACTTTGCATTGGAAATCGTCAGACTATACAAGAGTATTGTTGCTTCAAAAAGTGAATATGTATTGTCCAAACAGATGCTGCGTTCAGGGACATCTATCGGAGCGAATATAAGTGAAGCCAACGGCGCTATTTCGACTGCTGATTTTTCCGCCAAAATTTCAATTGCCTATAAAGAAAGTTTGGAAGTAAAATATTGGTTATCCCTTTTAAAAGATTCCGATTATGTGACGAAAGGAATAGCAAATAAATTGATTGCGCAGGCAGATGAACTCTCCAAAATAATGTTCTCCATCCTAAAAACCACCAAAAGGGCAAAATGATCTTTGTAAATTGCTTATTGTTAATTGAAAATTGATGTCCGGAATTTATATCCATATCCCATTTTGCAAGCAAGCTTGCCATTATTGTGATTTTCATTTTTCCACACAACTCGGGAAAAAGGAAGCCATGGTACAGACAATTGCCAAGGAGATGGTCCTACGAAAATCGGAGGTGGAAGATGAGGTGGAAACCATCTATTTTGGTGGAGGAACCCCATCAGTGCTATCCAATAAGGAAATTGAATTCCTGATCCAAACCGTTTATGACAATTACAAAGTAATTGATCATCCAGAAATCACCCTGGAGGCCAACCCCGATGATTTGGTGTCATCTCGAGCGCAGTCGAGATCTCTCTTTTTGGACTATAAAAATGCAGGCATAAATCGTCTCAGCATTGGCATCCAATCTTTTTTTGATGAAGATTTAAAGTTGATGAACCGTGCCCACAATGCAGGTGAAGCTGAACAATGCATTAAAGAAGCTAAGCAGTATTTCGACAACATTACCATTGATTTGATCTATGGAATCCCGGGAATGGACAATGAGCGCTGGAAATCAAATATCCAAAGAGCATTGGATTTCGGTTTGCCCCATATTTCAAGCTATGCTTTGACTGTAGAACCTAGAACTGCCCTTAAAAAATTTATAGAAAAAGGAGTTGTCCCCGATGTGGATGATGAGCAGGCTCAAGAACAGTTTCATATTTTGGTGGATATGTTGGCAGAACAAGGTTTTGTAAACTATGAAATCTCCAACTTTGGGAAACCTGGATTTTTCTCCAAAAACAATACGGCGTACTGGCTAGGAAAAAAATATTTGGGTGTCGGTCCGTCCGCCCATTCTTTTGATGGCAAAAACCGCGGTTGGAACATTCGAAATAATCCTACCTACATTAAAAAAATAAACGAGGGTATCTTGCCCATTGAAGTAGAAGCCCTCTCCCAATCCGACAGGTACAATGAGGCCGTGATGACAGGTTTGCGCACCGTTTGGGGTGTTTCTTTGGAAAAAATCGAGAAAGAGTTCGGTCTTACCTACTTGGACTACCTAAACCAACAAGCTCAAAAATATGTGGAGCAAGGATTGCTGCAACTCGTGGATGGCAAATTGCTCACCACCAAAAAAGGCAAGTTTTTGGCCGATGGAATTGCAAGTGATTTGTTTTTCGTTGATTAAACCTGTCTAATTTAACCCATCAATTATATAAGTTTTGAAATTACTTGCTGTGGCTATGATTTAGCTTAGAAACATGCATATTTTTCCAGTTCCATATATGATAGAAAAGACTTTAAAATCTGTATCCAACCCCAATCTTCAATCGATTTTTATTAAAACCAATTTTCTTCTCAGCTATATAATCTTCAACATATAATCTTATAAATTGAAAGTTAGCTTGAATGAAGAAGTTCTTAAAAATGTCATAAGTTCCGCCAAAACTTATATTAAATCCTCCAATGGTATCCTTTTCAGAGGTGGAAGACACTTCGCCTGAGTTATTGTAAATGATTATAGACTTAAAATAACTTTGTGTAGAATATCCAATTCCTAGAGAGGGAATTAGTTTATTGGTTGAATTAAGCGGAACTTCTCCAAATAAATTAAAGTGATGTGATATAAATGATTCTTTGTCATATGGATACTGTAAGTCTCCTGTCAATAAATCAATCGAATAAGAAGTTCCAATGCTGAATGATTCCCTATTGAAAAACCTGTACTTTATTTTTGAATTTATAACTCCTGTTAAATTTGATGAATTCCCATTTGAAAACTCCAATGGATAGTTTACTTCTAAACTAAAATTCTTTTTTTGAGAAAAAATATTGGTAAATGAAAGGACAAATAGGAGTACAAGGAATTTTTTCATTTTATGTTTTAAAATATGATTGGTTGTCAAATTAAATTATCAATTGGTAACTGTTATTTGAATATGATATTACCATCATACCGGATTTCCACACAGCACTCACCTTCGGGAACAAAAGCAAAGTTTCGAACACCAAGGATTAATTCTGTATTATTTACTTAAATAACATAGGTGTCATCCCAAATGTGCATTTCACCGTTTTCTTCGTCAATCCAAGTCCAAGAGAATTGACCATCATTATCTGTTCCCGTTCCGTTATCATTGAAGCTTATTGTATAGCCATTAAATTCTTGATTGGAATTATTTTCAAAATCATCGATGTGCGATTGCTTCAGGTCAAACCCGTTTTTTTCTATTATTGATACAACCTCTAATCTGTCGTATGTCCAAGGGCTTTTTTCAACTAGAATCTCGATAATTGATACTGATTGTTCATTAATATTTTCCGCATCCTCTTTTGAACAAGAAAATAAGATGATTGTGCATACTACTAGAATTAGATGTTTTCGATTCATTGAAAGATTTTAATGGTTTTACATTCTCCACATTATGGGATAAGGCCAACATAAAAAGTGAAACCTACAGACTTTAAATCCAATGATCTGGTTGAAATTGATAGATGGGCTGTTTGAATTGACATAACCCATCAGCCATTTGACAAGAATATTAAAAAAGGCAAGTTTTTGGCCGATGGTATTGCAAGTGATTTGTTTTTCGTTGATTAAGGTTGTTTTTGGTCGTGTACAAACCTTATTTAACTATCGCAGTTGTTCTGCATAGTGTTTTTAACTACATTTTTTCTTTAATAGCTTTTCTCCAAAAGTAAATTCCAAAAACAAAGGTGACAATGGCGAACATAATTCCGTTTTCGCCAAGCCATTCTTCCGTACCCTCGATTTTCATTGTTAGAGGCGGCATTATTTTTTGAATATACACATTGCTTACTGCGTGAAAAATAACGGCGGGCCATAAACTTTTGGATTTAAAAGTGTAATAGGTCATAATAAAGGACATGGAAATGATCACTGTAAAGAATGTAATAAATTCCAACAGCATGTTATTGCTATAATAAACGAGCAATGGCCAATGCCACGCAGCCCAAATAATCCCGCTGAAAATAGAGACGCCTGTATAGGAAAGTACCTTTCTTAATTCATATATAAAAAAACCTCTCCAACCAATTTCTTCTCCTAAAGTTGTTGCTGAGGCTCTTATCACTTCTACAGTTCCTACTAAAATTATGGCTATGATGGTTATCGATGTTGGATTTAAAGTACCTATTCCAAACAAACCAAGTTCCATACCCCAATCTATTATGGTTTCTTCGTTTGCCAAGTTTCCAAACCCGAAAATCCAGATAAGTGCATAGGTGATTATACCATATAAGGCAGGGACAAAATAGGACAATCGGATATATTTCCAATTTCCCCAATTCCAATTAAGAGATGAAATTTTCCGTCCTTTAATTTTCATGGTAATAAATGCAGCTATTGCAGGACACCACATTATGGCCCCGACATATATCCTTGAAGGATACAATTTTACTATAGCGTAATGGAAAGGCGAAGTAAGAGCGACGACGAGTGCCAGAAAAATAAAGATGGTCTTCCAAGCTTCTCTTCGTTCCGATAAATTTTTAAGCATTTGTTTTTATGATTGGTTTGTTTTTCGAAGACGAAGAGATAGTAATTTTGTTACATGGCATCCAACAGGCTATCACGTGATTAGCTGTTAAGCAAATTTTATCTGCCGATAAGTGAAGTTAGCAGATTTCAACCAAAAAGAACTTTATTATTGGATATATCCAAGGAATTGATTTAATTACCAAAAACAAGTCAGCCTGCATGATAGCCTCAATAAAACACAACTCCCGAAACTATAAAATAGACCTGACCAAACCTCTTGATATTTCCATACCGCTTAAAGGTGGCGACAAGAATGTGAATGCCTGGTATTTGGACCCACCAAAAATTTCGCCACACGAACAAGATGGATTTATAGGCAAGGTATCCGAAGGCGCATCAACCAATTTCAATGATATTTGGTTTAATCCACATTCGCATGTAACGCATACTGAATGCTTGGGGCATATATCCCAGGAGTTCAACTCTATCAATAAAAAACTTAAAAAATTTTTCTTTTTGGCCGAGTTGATTACCGTAGCACCGGAGCAGATGGGAGATGATTTTGTCATATCCGAAAAGCAAATAAAATATGCTTTGGGTAATAAAAAAAGACAGGCCGTCGTCATCAGGACCATTCCTAATTTAGATTACAAGCGCTCAAAAAAATATTCAGATACCAATCCCACCTATTTAACCGAGGAAGCTGCCAAGTATCTAGTAAAAAAAGGGGTAGAGCATTTGCTTATCGATTTGCCATCTGTAGACAAGGAAAGGGACGGAGGAGAACTTTTAGCACATAAAGCTTTTTGGAATATAGGGGGCAAACCTAGAACAAAAGCTACGATTACCGAGTTTATTTATGTGCCCAACCCAGTAGAGGATGGCACCTATTTTTTGAACCTTCAAGTGGCGCCTTTTGAAAATGATGCCAGCCCCAGCAGACCTGTACTTTATAAAATTGGAACCAAATAGATGAAAGCCACACTTAAATTGGAAGAGTTTATGATGTTTGCATTGGGCATTTACCTCTTTGGTTTATTGGATTACGCTTGGTGGTGGTTTTTAGTGCTGATATTAACGCCAGATATTGGAATGATCGGGTATTTTTTTGGAAACAAAGCAGGGGCGTTTTCCTATAATTTGTTTCATCATAAAGGAGTTGCCCTACTAATTTATTTTACTGGACTTTACTTTTCAATACCTTTATGCCAGCTAATTGGTGTGATTTTGTTCTCGCATTCGGCTTTGGACAGAATGTTGGGCTACGGATTAAAATATGATAAAGGATTTAAGTTTACCCATTTGGGTGAAATAGGCAATTAAAAATGGGTGAAGTTGTAGATATCGTTTTGGGATTGATATTGGGTGCAATATTGATGTATTGGGTCTTTTCACTGTTCCGAAAAAAAAGAAACAAAGAGATAACCGAAGAGCAGTCCACTGTAATCTTGAACAAGATACGGAGCGTATGCAAATTGGTTTCTGTTGAAGGTGATTTTGCTGAAATTTATCATTACGAGAATACCAAGGATAGTTTTTTGAGTCTTTTCCGTAGCAAGAAAAAAGCGCTGATCGTCATCAAGGCGAAGGCCCATATCGGGTATGATCTCAATAAACTCGATTTAAAAGCGGAAAATGATAAAAAGAAAATCATACTGAGCCACTTTCCAGAACCAGAAGTGCTTTCCATTGAACCCGATTTACAGTTTTATGATATTAAAAATGGTATATTCAACAGCTTTTCGCCTACAGATCTAACCAATCTCAACCAAGAAGCTAAAGAGCATATCAAAAAAAGAATACCGGAGAGCGGGTTGATGGAAACTGCAAAAAATGAAGCTTTACAGGCCGTTTTGGTCGTGGAGAAAATTGTAGAGACTATAGGATGGACATTGGATTATTCTGCCTTGGAAATATCAAATAGTGAAAAACAATCTATAGAAGAGTGAACATGAAAACAAAAATCATAACCTTGCTTTTGGTGGGTGTATTTGCCACCAGTTGTGTACAAATCAAAACCGATATGGACAATAATTTTGACCACACGTATGCGCATGTGGTATATTTCTGGTTTAAAAATCCCGATAGTGCAGCCGATAGGGCCACTTTTGAAAAATCCTTGACCAAGTTTTTGGACAATTCCCAGTATGCCAAGACCAAATTCATTGGTACACCGCCAAAGGCGATTCGTGATGTGGTCGATGATTCGTTCACTTATTCCTTGATTCTATCTTTCGAATCTGCCGAAGACCAAGCCGCATATCAGACGGAGCCCCCACATTTGGTGTTTATTGAGGAATGTGAGGACCTATGGGAAAAAGTGATAGTATACGACTCTCAGGGCATCCAGCAATGAATGTAGAAGAGCTTAGGGAACTTTGCTTATCCAAAAAAGGGGTGACCGAAGAATTTCCTTTTGACGCTGACACTTTAGTGTTCAAGGTGATGGGCAAAATGTTTGCCTTGGTTCCTTTGGAACGGGTTCCGTCCCAATGCAATTTAAAGTGCGACCCCGATAAATCAGAAGAGCTTCGAGAGGAATATGATGGTATTATCACTCCTGGCTATCATATGAGTAAAAAGCATTGGAACACCTTGTTCTTGGAACAGCTCCCACCCCAATTAATCAAAGATTTAGTTGACCATTCCTATGAATTGGTCGTATCTGGATTAACCAAAAAGCTTCAGCTAGAGCTCAACGATTTAGACTAATTTTTGAATGGAGGAATTACAACATTTTTACACAGCTCAGCGGGAAAAACATCAAAAGGAACTTCAGCAGGTAAAAAAGCGGTTGGGTCTTTTGGCCACGTTTAGACTTTCTGTTTTTGTAGTTTTTTGGTTTGCGATCTATTTGTTTTGGAATGCTACCGCGCTAGTTGCGATAATACCCCTTTTAATTGCATTATTTCTCTATTTGGTAAACCAATTCAGTAATGTAAAACGTCATAAAAAGTATTTAGAAAGGCTTATAGCCATCAATACAACGGAATTGGAAATCTTGGATCGCCGTTATCAAGATTTACCGGATGGAAAGGAATTTTTAAAACCAAATCACCCATATGCGCAGGATTTGGACCTTTTTGGAAGGGGATCTTTTTATCAATACGCCAATAGAACCACTTTGCGACAAGGACGGGAAGTGTTTTCGAATCTTTTGTTAGATGGGTATCCAAAGGATATAGCTAAAAAACAAGAGGCCATTCAAGAGTTGGCTAAGTTGCCCGAGTGGCGACAGCATTTTTCAGCTTTGGCCGGGGAAACCCAACCCAAAATATCCCCTGATGTGGTCTCCGTCTGGATGAAAAATCACAAATCGTTTATGCCTAAATGGGGCGGGATAGCACCCCTTATTTTTACATCGTTATCTATTCTGTTGATTGTTTTAGCGTTTTCGGGATGGGTCCCCGAAAGTTTGATTCTGTTTTGGTACGTTTTGGGTGTGGGAATCGTTGGTCGGTATGCAAAAAAAATCATTGCATTCACAGCTGGGGTATCGGAAGCCCAGGATACTATACAGCAGCACCAACGGTTGATTTACGAACTGGAAGAGCATTCGTTTAACTCGGAATTGCTACAGGAGATTCAAAGGAAATTGGAGGTCAAGGGAGAAAGAACCTCTAAAATATTGAAGCGCTTTTCCAAAAATATGACGATGTTGGAGCAGCAATATAACCTGATGATTTCCATGTTTGCACAAGGACTTGGTCTATATAGTCTCTACTATGCCTATAAGGTGGAATCTTGGATAGAAAAATATGGACAAGACGTAGAAGGTTGGTTTTCCGCCATTGCCCAGTTTGATGCATATATCACTCTCGGTACCTACGCCTTTAACCATCCGGATCATACCTATCCGAGTTTGGTGCAAGGTAAAACTGTGTTGAAAGCAAAAGAAGTGGGCCACCCCTTGGTGGACCCCAAAAAGAATGTACTCAATGATTTTGAAATAGGAAAGGGACGTTTTTGTATCGTGACGGGAGCCAATATGGCTGGTAAAAGTACTTTTTTGAGAGCCGTTGCCTTGCAAATAGTGATGGCGAACATGGGTTTGCCCGTTTTAGGAAAAAATGTAAAATATGCTCCAGTTCGTTTATTGACCAGTATGCGTTCTTCGGATTCTTTGGCGGATGAGACTTCCTATTTTTATGCAGAGCTCAAACGTTTAAAATATATTGTTGAAGAATTGGAAAAAGATGACTGTTTTGTGGTCTTGGACGAGATTTTGAAAGGTACCAACAGTGTGGACAAGGCCGAAGGCTCCAAAAAATTTGTGGAGCGTTTGGTGCGAAATGGGTCTGCGGGAATGGTGGCCACGCACGATTTAAGCCTGTGCACCTTGGCTGATGAGCTTCCGGAGGTGGAAAACCGCTATTTTGACGCCCAAATAGTGAATGGGGAGCTCTTCTTTGATTACAAGTTCAAAGAAGGAGTGTGCCAAAACATGAATGCATCTTTCCTGTTAAAAACTATGGGTATTGTGGATTAAAGTCCCTTTACCTGCACATTGTGAAATGAATCGGCCTGTAAGCGTAGCAGTTCCTCTGCTTTTTGCTTTTTGTAGCGGTACAGCTCCTCTTCATTTTTAATGTCGGCATAAATTTGCTGGTTGATTTCACCATCGGTGGACAACAGCAATTTACGTTGTTCCACTTTTTGGGTCACCCATGTCGCAACAACACTTTCTTGCTCTTCAAATTTGTAGTCGTATTCGCCTTTTGGGGCCAATAATTTGGCAATTATCGGAGCTGTCTCTATGGCAAGGAACAATAAAAAGATAAAAAAGGATGGAAACCAGGGTAATTTACCCAAAGCATCGATACGAGCCATTAGCCCATCAAAACCATCAATAATGGGTTGGGAACCGGCAACTGCGGTGTTGTAATCCGATTGCAAAGCTGCAATTTGAGCTTCAATGTTCTCAATTTTGTCCCCATTGGTCTCTTTTAGGGAATTGAGTTCCGCGAGTGCTGCATCATGTTTATCACGTTTTTCCTGATACACGGGCCCTTTGCCCAATAAACCTGTCCCAGCTGTACCTTCTGCCTCGGAAATGTAGGTGTCGTAAAGTGCATTGGTCTCAGCTTCTTTGACTGCAATCTCACCTTTTAGGTTGCTGATGTCTTGGTTGAGGTCCTCTATTTTTGGAGTGTATTGGAGTGCCAATTGTTCTTTGTTGTTCAAGGTCATGGCATTTTTCTCCTCCAACAAAACCTGATTGATCTCTTTTTCAAAAATCTTCATTTCCAAGGGTTTGGAAATCACCACGGCAATAATCAATGCCAAAACAATCCGTGGAGCCGCTTGGAGCAGTTCCCCTTTAAAATTATCCCGTTTTTTAATGGTGGAGACGATGTATCGGTCCAAGTTGAAAATGAGGAGACCCCAAATAAAACCAAAGAAAATGGCTGTGTAAATATTATCAAAAACCGTGTAAAGGGCATAACCTGAGGCGATAAAAGCCATTACGGCCGTAAAAAATACGGTAGCACCGATGCCTGCATATTTGTTGCGTTCCCCGTTGGAACAAGTTTCTAAAATTTGGGTGTCCGCGCCCGAGCAGAAAATAAAAAAGCGTTGTAACATAACGTGTTCTCTTTGATTGATAGGATATTAGAACGTGATTTTAGGTGATTTGTTACATAAAAAGCCCCTATTTCGGGGCTTTTAACAATTTTTAAGTCACAGAAACTTAATTTTCGATGACAATGGGGTCAGTGGATAGTTTTACGATAGGATTTTTTCCATTGGATTCTCTTGCATCAATATTTATATGTTGGTTTTTTTGAACTACTTCAATGGCTTCTTTGCCGGTTATTTCTTTTCCATTCAAGGTGAAGCTTGCTCCTTTGGCTACCATTTTCTTAATGTGCTCTATAGGCTTCGGTGGCACTGGTGGTGCAGGTGGTACATTGGGTGCTGTGGTTTTTACTTCTTTTACGCTTTTCAGGGCTGAAGGAGGCATTGGGGGCTTAGTTGCATCTGGCGCCGGCGGTGGCGGTGGAAAATTGGGAAAAGGTTCGGCATCTGCACGCTGTTTCTTGGACATTTTTCCATAAATGACTTTTAACCGCATGACCTCACTCTTTTTAATGGTCATGTGTTCAGGGTCCATGTTATTGTACTTTTTGGCCAGGGCATTGTATTCTTTCATTTCCTCTCTAGTTGCACTTTGTTGTTGGTTGTTTATTGCCAATTCGTTGTAAGTGCTCAAATCTGATTGAGAGGTGTTTTCTTCCTGGGCCATGATCTGGTCTGAAGTTTGATCAATTTCAATTTGACGCGTTTGCGTAAATCCGGATAACAATAGAACCGTAAGAGGCAAAACCAAAAGGCTCCTTAAAATAAATGATGTTTTTGATGTTTTTGTTTTCATGATTGTAAAACGTTTTTTGATTGATGAATAATTGATGGCATTTGCGATGCCGGTCGACTGATATGCTTCAAAGCTATCGTGTGATAAGTACGATAATAAGGCGTTTTGATATTGTGCATGATCTTCGCTGCTATGCACCACTGCTTGATCGGCCAAGAACTCATGATTTAATTTGATGCTATTTTTTAAAAGATAAATGAGTGGATTGAACCAAAGGACGACCTGGGCCAATTCAATCAATAAAACATCCAAACTGTGTTTTTGTTTGGCATGGGTTTCCTCATGGAGCAGCACTTCTTTCGGAATAGTACGGTCTTCATATTGTCTTTTGTTCAAAAAGATATAGCTGAAAAACGTATGTGGAGGAATGGGCTGTCCCATCAGAACACGAGTAATCGATTGTTGCTTTAACTTTGGGTTCTTATGTATGCGATACCCGATTTGTCCCAGATTTTTGAAGAACCGAAGGGCAAATACAACTACTCCAAGTAGATAAATCCCCCATAAAATATCGCTCCATTCCGTATCTGTTGCTTCAACCATAGCCCAAGGAGAGTCATTTATGTCTGTAACTGAATTTAGAATGGTAGCACTTTGAGCAACCGATACATATTCCACAAAAACGATATTGGGGATAATGAGGGAGGCCAACAAAGCCCCCAAAAGATAAAAGCGTTTAAAATGATGCATACTTTCATTCTCCAATACTAATTTGTAAAAGGCAAGGAAAATGGCCAAACAGGCTGTGGATTTAAGAAGGAAGGGCAGCATAGTTACTTCTTTTTGATTTCGTTATCTATCAATTTTTTCAATTCCTCCAATTCTGATTTGCTCAGATCTGTTTCTTGGGTAAAGAAGGAGGCAAATTGACTGGCACTGTCGTTAAAGAAGTTTTTTATGAGACCATTCACGTGCTTGGAAAAATAGTCCTTCTTCCTTACCAAAGGATAGTACTCCCTGCTTCTTCCTATACTGTTGTATGCTACAAAACCTTTATCCGCCATACGTTTTAAAAGTGTTGCAACGGTAGTAGCGGCTGGTTTAGGCTCTGGGTAGGCATCTAGAAGATCTTTCATAAAGGCCTTCTTTAATTTCCAGACAATGTTCATCAACTCTTCTTCGGATTTTGACAGCTGCATTTTATATGCTTTTAAGTATATGTTCTACAAACATAGAATAAAAATTGTAATTCTACAAATGTAGAATATGTTTTAATGTCCTAAAATGTTAAGTTTGCCGTCAAATCAAACATCATGGGATTACTGGAAGACTTACAAGAACGAAGTGGAAATACCTGCGAACTATGCGGGGCAACAGATAATTTACAGGTATACGAAGTTCCTCCAATTTCTACTGGTGGGGTTGACGGCAGCCTTTTGGCGTGCACTACTTGCATTGACCAAATAGAAAATCCCGATAATACAGATGTTAATCACTGGCGTTGTTTAAACGATAGTATGTGGAGCGAGCACGAAGCGGTAAAGGTGGTTGCATGGCGTATGCTCAATCGTTTAAAATCCGAAGGATGGCCGAAAGACCTTTTGGATATGATGTATTTGGAGGATGAAACTCTTGAATGGGCCAAAGCAACGGGGGAAGGTGAAGAGGAAAGCGAAAAAATAATCCACCGAGATGTAAATGGTAATATTTTGGAGAATGGGGATAGCGTTGTGCTGGTAAAAGATTTAAAAGTAAAAGGATCTAGCATGGTCGCAAAACAGGGAACCGCTGTTAGACGGATTTCCCTGGATCACGAAAATGCTGAATATATAGAGGGTAAAGTAGATGGTCAACAAATAGTTATAATCACCAAATACGTTAAAAAGCTCTAGGCTTTCATCTCTGTATAAAATTTATAGAAGTATGGAATCGTCTCAATTCCCTTTAAAAAATTCCATACCCCAAAATGTTCGTTAGGGGAATGGATGGCATCGCTGTCCAATCCAAATCCTAAAAGAATCGTTTTACTGTCAAAGACATTCTCAAAAAGTGCCACGATCGGTATACTTCCCCCAGTTCGTTGCGGAACGGGTGTTTTACCAAAGGTGGTTTCCATAGCCTTGGAAGCTGCTTGGTAGCCAATGCTATCTATTGGTGTTACATATGCCTGACCACCGTGGTGAGGAGTCACTTTAACTTTTACACTTTTGGGTGCAAGTGATTTGAAGTGCTTGGTAAACAAATCAGTAATCTCGTGCCAATCTTGGTCGGGAACCAATCGCATTGAAATTTTGGCATAGGCCTTACTGGCAATTACGGTTTTTGCACCTTCGCCCATATAGCCTCCCCAAATACCGTTGACATCTAAAGTTGGACGTATTCCAAAACGTTCAGATGTTGAATATCCCTTTTCACCATGGACATCATCAATATCCAAGGACTTTTTGTAGGCCTCTAAATCAAAAGGGGCTTTTGCCATTTCGGCGCGTTCCTCATCTGATATGACTTCTACTTTGTCATAAAACCCAGGAATGGTAATATGGTTGTTTTCATCATGAAGCTCAGCTATCATTTTAGATAGCACATTGATGGGATTGGGAGCAGCGCCCCCATAAATACCTGAATGCAGGTCTCGGTTGGCACCGGTTACTTCCACTTCAACATAACTAAGACCACGCAACCCGGTAGTAATGGAAGGTATGTCATTGGCAATCATTCCGGTATCGGAGATCAAAATGATATCGTTTTTGAGCTTTTCGCTGTTTTCCTTTAGGAAATCCTCCAGACTATCGCTTCCAACCTCTTCTTCACCTTCGATCATGAACTTTACGTTGCAAGGCAAGGTATTGTTATTGATCATATATTCAACAGCTTTTACGTGCATAAAAAACTGACCTTTATCGTCGCAGGCTCCACGGGCGAAAATAGCCCCATCAGGATGTAGTTCCGTTTTCTTTATTACGGGCTCAAAAGGTGGGGAATCCCAAAGGTTAATAGGGTCTGGGGGTTGCACATCGTAGTGGCCATAAACCAATACGGTTGGCAGATTAGGGTCTATGATCTTGTCACCATACACCACGGGATAACCTTTGGTCTCGCAAATTTCAGTATTATCGCAACCCGCGTCGTCCAATGATTTTTTCACTGCTTTAGCAGTTTCCAACACATCTTTTGAATAAGCTGGGTCAGCACTAATGGAGGGGATTTTTAAGAGCTCGATTAACTCGTTGATAAATCTGTCCTTGTTGGTACCGATGTAATTATTAATGTCTTTCATATATGAATTAAAAAGTAGGCTAAAAGTACAAAAAACAAGTTTTTAAAGGGAGTACATTTGCAAATCGGAAAATTGATTTATATTTGCACTCCATTTCGCGGGTGTGGTGGAATTGGTAGACACGCTAGACTTAGGATCTAGTGCCGCAAGGCGTGGGGGTTCGACTCCCTTCACCCGCACAAAAAAAAGGCCCTTCAAAACTTGAAGGGCCTTTTTTTTGAGTATGATTAATTGCTTTTTAGCCACCACCTTGCGTAAGTTTTCCTTGGTATTCCATATCATTTTTGTTTAAATGAAAATCTAAAGCGGTAATTTACCATTTAAACCTCCCTGATATTTCTAGTTTAGATTTTAATTGGCTCAATTGAACTATACTTTTAAATATGATAAAAAAAAACAGGGGGTGGATTGCAAAAAAAATAAATATTTAAGGGTTTTACCGAATAAAAGGAAAAACGTTAAATTTACAATAAACCTTGTTGAAAGGTAGGAATAATGTGATTGGAACCTTATTGTCACAGTTATTTATCAACTAATCATAACTATTAATTTTACAATAAAATAGTGTTATTTAAGTTCTATTAATTAGAAAATATTGATATTTATCAATTTTTTAAGAAAACCAAACTGAAACTAACTAAAATAATTGACCAACAACGCTATGTACAAGGAAATATATTTGGTCGACGACGAAGACCTAGTGAATACTGTGAATGCGATTCACTTTAGAAGAATGGGAATGGAAGATAGGGTTAAGAGTTTTACCAACCCGGAACTGGCCCTTGATGATTTGAGATTTAGAGATGACCCAAAAGTTAAAACACTCATTTTATTGGATATCAATATGCCGGAGATGAGCGGTTTTGAATTTTTGGAATTTATGATGCTCGAAGATTTTCCAGAATCCAATGAGGTACTTTTAGTAACTTCTTCGGAATCCGATGCAGATAAGACAGAAGCTAAAAAGTATGAGAAATACGTTAAGGAATTTATCACAAAACCGCTAAAAATTGAGCATTTGGAGGACTATCTGCAAAGTGCCAATAAATAACCAAGCTTAAATTACTTAATTTAAAGAAGGCCTTTAATTTTATTCTGAATAACTATTATACTGTGAAACAGAACCACGCCTTTATTCAAAATAAAGTTGAAATCGTTGAGGATCGGGATGACCTTGTGTGGGCAATGGATGAAGATTATAAGCTTACCGCTTTTAATACCTCCTTCAAGGCTCGTCTTAAACATGTTGGTATAGGAGATGTTGAAAGGGGTATGGACCTTAAAGAGGTTTATAAGGTGGATGGTTTCTTTAATCCTTGTCAACAAGGTTGTGAAAGGGCGCTAAATCGCTACGCGACCACATCAAAGCATACTTTTGAGGAGAATGGAAAAATAGTGGTGCACGAGTTTTCCTTCCAACCTTTTATGAATCATTTTGGAGATGTTGTTGGTTGTTGTGTCTGGCAAAAGGACATTACACTGGAAGTAAACAACAATCATCGATTAAGGGAAAGTGAAAGAAAGTATCGGGAAGCCCAAAAAGTTGCCAATGTGGGGCATTGGAACTGGGACATGAAAAAGAACGAAATCACTTGGTCCGATCAACTTTTCAGAATCTTTGACAAAAGTCCCGAAACATTTAAAGCGAATTACGAATCATTAATGGAAATCATTCATCCGGAGGACAGAGATGCTTTTAATGAAGATGTTAATAAATGTATCGATGAAAAAACAACACATGATATTGTTCATCGAATTTTGGTAAGTAACGGAGAAATTAGGTATGTCCATCAAAAGGGTAGAGCTTTTTACGATGATAATGGTAAGCCTTATCGAATGAGGGGGACTACACAAGATGTTACCAGGGATGTAATTTCCAACCAGCAGATTGTTGAACAAAATCATGAGCTCCAGAATTTTGTTCGGATCATATCGCATAATCTGCGTGGTCCCATATCAAATCTTTTAATGTTGTCCAAAATATATGATTGGGGCAAGGATGAGATGAACGACGACATTATGAAAAAGATAGAGCATACTACAGAGGCGCTGGATCAAACGATTAAGGACCTTCACCATTCGTTGGCATTAAAATCTGCGGACAAGGAAAAATTCAGGAATGTTCCTCTTCGGGATGTCATGAAAGATGTAAATGGGCTTCTATCAGAAGAAATCACAAAAAATGGAGCTTCCATTGAAACCAACTTTTTAGAGGTCGATACTGTATTTGGTGCGAAGAGCTATATCGTCAATATTTTTTATAACCTCATATTAAATGCTATCAATTACTCTAAGCAAGGCGTTCCTGCCGTTATCCAAATAATCACAGAAAAAACAGAACAAGCTATTATGTTGAGATTTTCGGACAATGGCATTGGAATGGAACTTACCCCCGAAAAAGAGCGAAAGATTTTTGACATGTATGGTAGGCTTAGCGGTACTACCGAGGGTAAGGGTTTTGGACTTTATTTGGTAAAGACACAAGTGGAGGCCATGGATGGAAAAATAGAAGTTGAGAGTGAGAAGGATGTTGGCACCATTTTTACCATAACTTTCCCCAAAGTTCAATAATATCTTAAAAGGGCAAATGGCTTAAGTCAACATTTCCGCCAGATATTATAATACCCACTTTTTTGTTAGCTAAGTCATCTTTTTTCTTAAGAACGGCCGCTAGGGCTACTGCACTGGAAGGCTCACATACAATTTTGAGTCGTTCCCAAATCAATCGCATAGCCGCAATGATTTCTTCTTCTGTTACCCGAACAATTTCGTTCACATATTTTTGAATGATGGGAAAGTTTCTATCCCCCAATTGGGTTTTGAGCCCATCCGCAATTGTATTTGTTGTGGTGTTGGTCTCTATTTTTCCGCTTTGTAAGGACCGATAGGCGTCATCAACCTCAAAGGGTTCCCCACCTATGGTTTTGCAATGGTTTCCAAAATAATGGGCAGCAAGGGCAGTTCCTGCAATCAATCCACCACCGCCAACAGGAGTAACCACATAATCAAGATTTGGTTGGAGTTCCAATAGTTCTTTGCAGGCTGTTCCTTGCCCCAAAATCACATGGTCATCATTTGAGGGGTGAATAAAAGTAGCACCATGTTCTTTTACAATACGATCAGATTCACGTTCCCGAGCCTCTAAGGTAGATTCACACTCAATCAAGATGCCACCGTATCCTTTGACTGCCTCTTTTTTAACTTTAGGCGCTGAATTTGGCATAACTATATAGGCTTTTACGCCTAGACTTTGTGCGGAAAGCGATAGGGCTTGGGCAAAATTACCAGAAGAATGGGTGACAACACCATTTTGCTTCTGCTCGTCTGTTAGTTGCATTATGGCATTGGCGGCACCACGCATTTTAAAGGCGCCCATCCGTTGAAAGTTTTCACACTTAAAGTACAAATCGGCGCCAGCTATCTCGTTGATAAGTCTGGAAGTGAGCACAGGAGTATTATGGATAAAAGGTTTTATCCGTTCGTGGCAGTCAATTAATAGTTGTTTGTTCATAGGTTGCCTTATACCGGTTTTTTACGGTATAAAGATAGCAACGGAACTTTAATTGTGCGACTCTACTTCCTCTTCTTCTTTTGCCTCCTTGGAGACACCTTCCATGCCCAATTCAGGTATTACCAACAAGGGTATCTGGGTATGGAACGCCGTTCTTTTTATGATGGGTTCTCGCGTCATTTTCTCCATATAGCTATGCTGATAGTTCAGCATCGCCAAAAGATGGATATCCAATTCCTTAGAGAATGTTTCCAAAGTGTGGGAAACCGAATTTAGCTCGGAAACTGTATGAACATAATGTTCCACATCACCAAGATAACGTCGTAGCATGTTTAAGTTGAACTGCTGCAGTTCCGTCAATGCTTTGATACCGTATTGCACATGTACAATTCGAATCGTGGCTTTGAACATCTTGGCCATTTCCAGTAAAGGAGATAGTTCGGATGAGGTGTAAAATCGATTAAAATCTGTGGCAAAGGCAATTTCTGAAGGTGTTACGTATTCAAAATGATATGGAATGGCCAAAACAGGACATTTTTTGGTGCTTTTTATAATCCGTACCGTATTACTGCCCATAAATACCTCGTCCACACCAGAAGCACCCTTGGTGCCTGTGATTACCAAATGGATTTCAAAAGTCTCCACAATATCTTTCACCTCCTCCACCAAAAGGTTAAAAGAAGAAATGGTCTCAAAACTGTGGTTGGGGTTGCCATATTTGGTCTTTATCCGTTCCACGGTTTTGGTCAATCCTCGTTCAGAATTCTCTCTCACCGCATCCACGATGCGAACTCCATCAATCATTTTTGCCATAAATCGGCTGCTGGGGATAACAGGGGTGTAGGTGTTGAGCAAGTAAAAAGTACAACGCCTGTTGCGGAACAATTGCATAGCGTAATCTATTGCATTCCATGCATTTTCCGAAAAATCCGTAGGTATTAAAATCTTTTGCATCTGACTAAGATTATGATGCATAAAATTAGACCTATGGGGTAGGGGATTCTATGACAATTGTCAGCTTTTTAAAAATGAACTAAAAGCCTTCGACCATTTCCAAAAGTTTGCGTTCATCCTTGATGCCAATTTTCTTGCCTGACGTATGAATCAAGCCTTTCTTTTTGAACTCGGAAATGATTCTAATGGCAGATTCCGTAGCGGTACCCACAACATTGGAAATATCTTCCCGAGATAGAGTAAGGGCCAAAAAGCCATCGGAATCCTCTCCAAAATTGTTCTTTAGGTATAGAAAAGCTTCCGCCATTCTTTGTTTTACCGTTTTTTGGGAAATGTTGACAATTACATCGTCTGCTTCTTTGAGGTCATGGGCCATATGACGCAAAACCTCCAGAGTGAAATTCGGATTTTTTTGAAGGGTATTGTTGATACTTTCCTTTGGAATAAAGCAAACCTCCATATCATCTACGGCAATGGCAGAAAGATTGGTGCTCTCTTGGGAAATAACCGAACGCTGGCCAAGAACTTCACCTTTGCTGGCCAACTTCACAATTTGGTCTTTTCCATTGGCACTTAACTTGGAAAGCTTGGAAACCCCATTTCTAACACAGTAGACGCCATTGAGTTTGTCGCCCTCTTCAAATATGGGCTCACCTTTTTTTACGATCTTGGTGGTTTTGGAGTCAGAGACTTTTTTCAACTCTTCTTTGCTCATGGCACGTAATGAGTTGAACTGCCTAATTATACAATTTTCACACCTGCTTTCCATAATAATGATTAGTTTACCTGATTCAACAAAAATAATTGATATACAATAACAATTTACTGATAAATATCATATTTTTAAGAAGAAGAGTATTACAAATTTGCACCAGGTAAAGCAAATGTGAAATGGCAGACTCGACCTGTTATCATTGTGGAGACGAGTGCGGTAAGAGTAGTGTAGAGTTTGATGATAAAGACTTTTGTTGTAATGGTTGTAAAACCGTCTACGAGATTTTTACATCAAATGGCCTGTCCACCTTTTATGAAATAGAAGGCAAGGCAGGAACCACACCCAACGAAATCCGCCAGAAATACGATTTTTTGGACAACCAGGAAATTGTACAGCAATTGGTGGAATTTAACGAAGAAGGTGTCCAAGTAATCAGTTTAAGTATCCCTACCATCCATTGTAGTTCTTGTATTTGGGTATTGGAAAACTTGAACAAACTACATTCCGCCATTACATTTTCGCAAGTGGATTTCCCAAAGAAGACCATTCGAGTTACCTATAAAACTGAAGATTTCTCACTAAAAGCATTAGTGCTTTTGTTGGGAAGCATTGGTTACGAACCCTATATCTCTTTAGAGGAATACAATAAAAAGGGAAAAAAGGTGGATCGTTCCTTAATTTATAAATTGGGGTTTGCAGGTTTTGCCTTTGGCAATGTGATGCTGTTTTCCTTCCCAGAATATTTCGAGGTAGAAGAGTTTTGGCTAGATCAATACAAACACGTTTTTCGTTGGTTGATGTTCGCCTTTTCCTTGCCCGTTGTATTCTATGCCGCTCAAGATTATTTTATTTCAGCCTATAAAGGCATTCGTTCCAAGTTGTTGAACATTGATGTCCCCATAGCTTTGGGAATATTGGTGCTCTTTTTACGAAGCACCGTTGATATAGTTTTTGATTTGGGATCCGGTTTTTTTGATAGCCTTACCGGATTGGTCTTTTTCCTGTTATTAGGGAAATTTTTTCAGCAAAAGACCTATGCCTATCTATCATTCGAACGGGACTACAAATCTTATTTCCCAATAGCTGTTACACGACTGAAGAAAGACGGGGAAGAAGAGAATGTTCAAATTTATAATATAGAAGTAGGGGATAGGGTACTAATCCGTAGTCACGAAATCATTCCCGTGGACTGTATCCTTATCAAAGGAACAGCTGAGATTGATTATAGTTTTGTTACTGGTGAGTCCGAACCTGTGTTCAAGGAGTCAGGAGAGAAATTGTTTGCGGGCGGTAAACAACTTTCGGGAGTTTTGGAAGTTGAAGTATTAAAATCCGTTTCCCAAAGTTATTTAACGCAGCTGTGGGGGAACTCCATATTTTCAAAAGATAAGGCAAGTCAATTTCAGACCCTTACCGATAGCATTGGCAAACGGTTTACCATTGCAGTTTTGAGTATTGCCACTGTAGCCACCATTTTTTGGTTGATGTTGGAGCCGAGTTTGGCCCTTAACGTTTTCACTTCTGTCTTGATCATTGCCTGTCCGTGTGCCATTGCTTTGGCAGCTCCGTTCACGTTGGGCAATATGCTCCGTATTTTTGGAAAACATAAATTCTATCTAAAGAACACTAATGTAATCGAGCGGTTATCGAAAATCGATACCGCTATTTTTGATAAGACAGGAACCCTCACAACAAACATAAAAGATACCATCCACTATGAAGGGATGGAACTCACAGAAGAGGAGACGGCACTTTTAAAAACAACCTTAAGGGCATCTAACCACCCGTTGAGCCGGTCACTCTATAATATTTTAAAGTCGAATGCCATCATGACCCTGGAAGAGTTCCAAGAGCATACAGGAAAAGGCATTGAGGGAAAATACAACCAACACTCCATTAAAGTTGGCTCTGCTTCCTATGTTGGTGAGAATAAGGCAAACTCTTTGACCAATACCACGGTTTATATAAGTGCAGATGAGGACGTAAAAGGTCGTTTTGTTTTCAAGAATACGTATCGGGATGGTATGAGTCAAATTTTTGAGGAACTAGGGACCGATTTGGAACTCGGCATCCTTTCCGGAGATAACGATGGGGAAAAGGAACAGCTCCAAATAATGCTGCCAGAAAAGACAAAAATGATGTTCGATCAAAAGCCCGAGGGCAAGCTGGAATACATCAAAAGTCTGCAGGAAAACCACAAAGTTTTAATGGTTGGTGATGGATTGAACGATGCCGGTGCTTTGGCCCAAAGTGATGTGGGTTTGGCCGTTTCCGAAAACATCAACGTGTTTTCGCCAGCTTGTGATGGAATTTTGGATGCGAGCAAACTGAGAATGCTGCCAAAGTTCATTACACTGTCCAAAAAGTCCATTCGGATAATAAAAATGAGCTTTTTGCTATCGCTCTGCTATAATATTGTAGGATTGTATTTTGCTGTTACAGGTCAATTACAGCCTGTTATTGCCGCTATTCTAATGCCGTTGAGTTCCATAAGTATTGTGGTGTTCACGACCTTGGCAACAAATTATCTCGGTAAAGAATTAAAAACTTTAGAAAGCTGATATATGTCATTTTTTGAAGGATATCATCAATGTAGTTTTAACCCAAATTTAACAAGGGTATGAGTGTTATTTATGTGTTGCTGGCCATTAGCATAACGGTGGCCATAGTCTTTTTTATAGCCTTTGTTTTTTCAGTAAAAAGCGGACAATACGATGATACCTATACCCCATCGGTAAGAATGTTGTTTGAGGATGAGGTGGTCAGGGACAAGGATAAATCAAACCTAAATAAAAAGGAAATCAAACAAACTAAAAGTACAAACCAATAAATATGGAAATACAACAGTTCCGTTACGATAACAAAATCGTACAAAAGTTCTTATACGCAACCATTTTATGGGGCGTGGTAGGTATGTCGGTAGGTCTCTTGTTGGCCTTTATGTTTTTGTTCCCCAATGTTACAGAAGGTATCTCTTGGTTGAGTTTTGGACGTTTACGCCCATTGCATACCAATGCGGTGATCTTTGCATTTGTGGGGAACGCGATTTTTGCAGGGGTGTATTACTCTTTGCAACGCTTGCTAAAAGCAAGAATGTTCAGTGATGCCTTGAGTAACATCAACTTCTGGGGCTGGCAATTGATTATTGTCGCTGCCGCGTTGACATTACCGCTTGGGTACACCACATCCAAAGAATATGCAGAGTTGGAATGGCCAATAGATTTAGCCATTGCAGTTGTTTGGGTAGTCTTTGGTTGGAACATGATCGGTACCATTTTAAAAAGAAGGCAAAGGCACTTATATGTGGCAATATGGTTCTATTTGGCCACCTTTGTTACCGTAGCTGTGTTGCACATTTTTAACAGCTTGGAGCTTCCAGTAACCGCACTTAAAAGTTATTCCGTATATGCAGGTGTACAGGATGCCTTGGTGCAGTGGTGGTACGGTCACAATGCAGTGGCATTCTTCTTGACCACTCCTTTCTTGGGGTTGATGTACTACTTTGTTCCAAAGGCGGCCAACCGTCCCATTTATTCCTATAGACTTTCCATCGTCCACTTCTGGTCACTGATATTCATTTATATCTGGGCAGGTCCTCACCACTTATTGTATTCTGCTTTGCCTGATTGGGCGCAGAACTTGGGTGTGGTGTTCTCTGTTATGTTGATCGCTCCATCCTGGGGTGGTATGATCAACGGATTGTTGACGCTCCGCGGGGTATGGGATAAAGTTCGTACCGATGCCACATTAAAATTTATGGTAGTAGCAATTACAGGTTATGGTATGGCTACATTTGAAGGTCCAATGCTTTCTTTGAAAAACGTAAATGCCATTGCTCACTTTAGTGACTGGATTATTGCACACGTTCACGTTGGTGCATTGGCTTGGAACGGGTTCTTGACCTTTGGTATGATCTATTGGTTGGTGCCGCGAATGTTCAAAACAGAATTGCACTCCAAAGGATTGGCGAATTTCCACTTCTGGATAGGAACTTTGGGTATTGTGCTTTATGCCCTTCCAATGTATGTAGCTGGATTCACCCAAGCTCTTATGTGGAAAGAATTCAACCCCGATGGTACCTTGGTTTACGGTAACTTCTTGGAAACCGTGACCCAGATCATTCCCATGTACTGGATGAGGGCTATTGGAGGGTCCCTTTATATCTTGGGAATGTTTGTTTTGCTTTACAATGTTGTGCTGACCATCAGGTCTGGTAGCAAAGTAGAGGATGAAGAAGCAGAAGCACCAGCATTGGAACGAGTTGCCAAAAGAAGAGTGGCAGGTGAAACTTTCCACAACTGGTTGGAAAGAAAACCTGTTCAGTTGACCATCTTGGCCACCGTTGCCATCCTGATCGGAGGTGTGGTTCAAATTATACCGACCATATTGGTGAAATCCAACATACCGACCATTACAAGTGTTAAGCCCTATACACCACTGGAATTGGAAGGTCGAGATCTTTATATAAGAGAAGGATGTGTAGGCTGTCACTCACAAATGATCAGGCCGTTCCGAAGCGAGGTGGAACGTTATGGGGAATACGCCAAGGCAGGGGAGTTTGTTTACGACCACCCATTTCTTTGGGGGAGTAAACGTACAGGTCCCGACTTGTTGCGAATTGGTGGCAAGTATTCCGATAACTGGCACTTGAACCACATGTACGATCCGCAAAGTACTTCTGCGGGCTCAATCATGCCATCTTATGAATGGTTGGTCACCGATGAGCACGACCGCAGCGATGTACAGGCAAAAATGGAAACCATGGTAAAACTTGGAGTTCCATATACCGAAGAGGATATTGCTAATGCTCCGCAATCCATGGCAGAGCAAGCAGAGCAAATCGAAAAGAACCTTTACACGGATCCTGAATTCGCAAAAACGTATGAAGCGGATAAAAAATACGCCGAGGAAAACGGATTGGATTTTGTGGAAATGCGAGATCGTGAAATCGTATCCTTGATTGCTTATCTGCAGCGATTGGGTACTGATATCAAAATTAAAGGAACAGAAGAAACTATATCTCAAAACAAATAACCATGTTGAAATTTGTAAAAGAACATATGGAAACCATCGATGGGATAGCCAACTATCCCATGGTTTCCCTACTAATCTTCTTTGTGTTTTTTGTTCTATTGTTCTGGTGGGTGTTTACCGCTACCAAAGAACACATAAGGGAGATGTCCGAACTGCCATTGGATAACGAAGATCAACAAAACAAACTATAACATTATGAGCACAAAAACACCTTGGTGGATACGAGTCCCCGTTTTATTCTTTTTAATCTTCGGATTGATGGAATTCTTTATAGACTCTGGTGATAAACCTGCAATAATTGAATATCCGATCACACAGTTTTTTATGCTGCTGGTATTGATGATTCTTATTGCCATAGAACTGATTTTAGCTTCCATTGAGAATATCATGTTTCAAACCCTTTCAGAAGAAGGAAAAGAGCGTTACTTGGAAGCCAAAGACAAAAAGTTTGAATGGACTTGGGCCAAGAACTTAATGAAAAGACTTACCAAAAGCCGCTCCATTGAGCGTGAAGGTGAAATAGTCCTGGATCACAATTATGATGGTATCCGAGAGTTGGATAACGTACTACCTCCATGGTGGGTATATCTTTTCTATGCGACCATTGTTTTTGCCGTAGTGTACTTGGTGCGTTTCCATATCATCGGCGAATACGACCAAGAACTTGAATATGAACAAGAAGTAGCCGCTGCGCAATTGGCAATTGAGGAATATAAAAGAACTGCCAAGGATCTAGTGGATGCCAGTACGGTCGAGTTCCTTTCGGATGAGTCCGATTTGGCTGCAGGTGAGAAGATATTCCAAGCCAATTGTGTTGCTTGCCACATGGCCGACGGAGGCGGTGGAATTGGTCCAAACCTTACAGACAATCATTGGATTTTGGGAGGAGGTATCAAAAATATCTTTACTACAATTTCCGAAGGTGGTCGAGATGGCAAGGGTATGATTGCATGGAAGCAAACCTTAAAACCAGCTGAAATGGCTCAGGTTGCCAGTTATGTAATCACTTTGGGCGGCACTACACCCGCCAATCCAAAGGAACCCGAAGGAGAAATCTGGGTAGACCCGGATGCTCCCGAAGAATCCAATGGAACAGAATCTGAAACAGAAGAAACTGCCCCAGAAGAAATGGAGCAGGCCACAGATTCTACAGAAGTTGCCATGAATTAGTCCTTTGAGACACATAGGCAACAAATATTTATCCATAAACCACACATGCGATGGAAGATAACTTTAGGGATTCCATAGGCACAATCACAGAAGAAGGGAAAAGGAATTTTATTTTTCCAAAGAAACCCAGTGGGCGTTATTATGATTATCGAAAGTATGTAAGTTACTTTTTGCTGATTTTCTTGATAGCAGCTCCTTTTGTTAAGGTCAACGGGCACCAATTCTTATTGTTCAATGTATTGGACAGGCGTTTCAATATATTCGGACTTCCGTTTTGGCCCCAGGATTTCCATTTGGTGGTCGTGTCCATGATTATTGGAGTAATATTCATTGCACTGTTTACGGTCGCTTATGGTCGTATTTTCTGTGGATGGATGTGCCCCCAGACCATATTTTTGGAAATGGTCTTCCGTCGCATCGAATATTGGATAGATGGAGATAGAGGGGCACAAATGCGATTGGCCAAAGCTCCATGGACGGGTAAAAAGATTCGGAAAAGAGTACTGAAGTGGATTATTTTCTTCATCATATCCTTTTTTATAGCCAATGTGTTCTTGGCTTATCTAATAGGAAGTGATCAATTGATGGCCTATATCACAGATGGTCCAATGGCACATTTAAGCACTATGGTTCCATTGCTGATCTTCACAGGGGTGTTTTATTTCATCTTTGCTTGGTTTAGGGAGCAGGTGTGTATTATCGCTTGCCCTTACGGTAGATTGCAAGGTGTGCTTTTGGATGATAAATCCATTGTGGTAGCCTATGATCATAAACGCGGTGAAGGTGAGGGTGGGCGTAAAAAGTTTAGGAAAAATGAAGATAGGGAAGCGCTTGGACATGGTGATTGTATCGACTGTTTTCAATGTGTGAATGTATGCCCTACGGGAATAGACATCCGTAATGGCACACAGTTGGAATGTGTAAACTGCACAGCTTGTATAGATGAGTGTGATCACATAATGGATAGTATCAATAAACCTAAAGGGTTGATTAGATACGCTAGTGAAGATGAGATAACCAACAACAACAAATTCAAATTTACGGCACGTATGAAGGGCTATACGGCTGTGCTTGCGGTACTTACAGGTATCCTTATCGGAATGTTGTTCATGAGGAACGAGGTCGAGGCCAATGTACTACGTTTACCTGGTCAGTTATATGAACGTAAGGAGAACAATATTATCAGTAATGTGTACACCTATAAATTGGTGAACAAGACCACAAAGGATATTGAAAATGTTCGGTTTGAACTGATGTCCCATAACGGAGAAATTAAAATGGTGTCCCAGGACAGCTTTACTGTTCCAGCAGAAGAAATCGCAGAAGGAACATTGTTCATCGAGATTAACGCCTCTGCATTGAACGGGGACAAGGATAAGTTAAAGATAGGGGTCTATAGTGATGATAAACTCATAGAAACCACGGTGACCCAGTTTTTGGCGCCAAGGAGTTATAATTAAAAAGATTGAAATGAAAATTAATTGGGGAACGGGAATTGTCTTGGCATTTATAGGTTTTATAACCTTCATTTTATACTTCGTCTTCAGGATGAGCACCGATGATCGGGCCAACCACGATTTGGTGACGGAGGAATACTATAAAAAAGAATTATCCTATCAGCAGGAAATCGATGCATCAAATACAGCGTCGGAAATGAATGCCAACCTAAAGGTTGAAAAAACTGAAGAGGGTTTGGTGATTTATTTTCCAGAGCGTTTCGACCCAAAAAAAATAAGTGGAACAGTGTCCCTATATAGACCGTCTAACAAGCATTTGGATACTAACTTTTCTATAAGTTTGTCCAAAACACATTTGCTCATACCTGACAATCGCTTGGTAGACGGTCGCTGGGACATTTCCATAAACTGGGAATACGAAGGTAATTCCTTTTTGCATAAACAAAAATTGGTCTACTGATCATGTTGACATCCGCGTTGGTTTTAGGGCTTTTGGGAAGCTTGCACTGCTTGGGTATGTGCGGGCCAATAGCCTTTATGTTGCCTTTGGATCAAGAAAACAATCTAAAGAAGACCACACAGTTGTCCATCTACCATTTTGGAAGACTTTTGGCTTATGGTGTTATTGGGGTACTATTTGGTCTTTTGGGCAAGGGCTTGTCCCTTTTCGGGATTCAGCAGAAACTATCCATAGGTATTGGTGTACTTATGATTCTTTTAGTACTGATTCCAGGAAAATACTTGAACGGGCATAAATTTTTATCACCTATTTACTCCATTATCGGTAAGGTGAAATCCAAATTGGGCGCTGAACTTAAAAAAAAGACCCCCGATACTTTTTTGACCATTGGTTTCTTGAACGGCTTTTTACCCTGCGGTCTCGTGTATATGGCCCTTTTGGGTGCCATTGCTATGGGAAGTGCTTTGGAAGGCGGTCTTTACATGATGATTTTTGGATTGGGGACCGTTCCCCTTATGTCCTTGGTGGTCTATTCCAAAGGAATGTTCAGTAGTGCCATCAAATTTAAGATACAGAAATTGATTCCGGTATTTGTGGTCATCATAGGTATTTTGTTTATTGTACGTGGACTGGGATTGGGAATACCCTTTGTTTCCCCCAAGTCAGCTCCAGCAGATTCAGTAACGGCGACCATAGAATGCCATCAACCCTAAAAATAAAATCCACAATGAAAATAACATCAGCGAAAGAGGCGGTAGGAATTGTTAAATCAGGCGACCGGGTCTTTTTCCAAGGGGCGGCCATGACCCCAAACGAATTGATAGATGCCTTATGTGATAGGCATGAGGAACTTAATGATGTAGAGATTATTTCCATCCATACCGAAGGAGATGCTAAGTATACTAGAAAACCTTATTGCGATGCCTTTACTTTGAACGCTTGTTTTGTTGGGGGCAACGTAAGGAATTTTGTAAACACATACATGGGCGATTACATTCCTGTATTTTTGAGTGAAATACCATGGTTGTTCGCCGACGAGTACCTTCCTTTGGATGTGGCCTTTGTTCAGGTGTCGCCTCCGGACAAACATGGATATTGTTCACTGGGAGTATCCGTTGATGTTGCATTGCCAGCGGTTAGAACTGCCAAAAAAATTGTAGCGCAGATAAATCCCCAAGTTCCCCGAACACATGGTACAGGTATTGTTCATGTAGATGAAATAGAATTTGCCATTGAGGTAGATAGGCACATTCACGAACATAACCCGACCGAAATATCGGAAGTGGAACATGAAATTGGTAGGCATGTGGCATCGTTGATCGAAGATGGTGCTACTTTGCAAATGGGAATTGGTAACATACCCAACGCGGTATTGTCTAATTTAGGAAACCATAAAAACCTGGGAATTCATACCGAAATGTTTTCTGATGGGGTTCTGCCTTTGTTGGAAAGTGGTGTCATAAACGGAAAGGAAAAAGCAGTAAAACGTGGTAAAATTGTAAGCTGCTTTGCAGTGGGTTCCCGAAAACTATATGATTTCATTGATGACAACCCCATATGTGATTTTAGGGACTCCGGTTATACCAACGATACGGCCAGAATCCGAAGAAACCCGAAAGCGACCGCTATTAATAGTGCTATAGAAATTGATTTGACAGGCCAAGTTTGCGCGGATACCATTGGGGGATATCAATTCTCCGGAGTGGGCGGACAAATGGATTTTATGAGAGGGGCATCCCTTTCAAAAGGGGGAAAGCCCATCATAGCCATGTCATCTACCACAAAAAAAGGAGTTTCCAAAATAACGCCCTTTTTAAAACAGGGTGCAGGGGTAACAACCACTCGTGCCCACATGCACTATGTAGCAACAGAATATGGTGTGGTGAATCTTTTTGGGAAAAACCTACATCAACGGGCCGAAGCTTTAATTTCCATAGCACACCCAAATCATCGGGAAGCACTGGAAAAAGCGGCCTACGAAAGATTTCATGGTTAGGGTCAATAAAAATTGGTTGTAACATAAAAAAGGGGGCAATTTTAAAATTGCCCCCCTTTTTTTGAATCGCATGAAACCAATCAAAAATGCAATCCATCAAATTTTAAAGGTTATCACAGGTGCTTCGGAGTGGTTGGCAATATCTTCACCAATACTTCCCATAAAAAAGTGTGATAAGCCCCTTCTACCATGTGTTGGAATACCGATAAGGTCAGCGGATACTCGCTCACTATAGTTAAGAACACCTTTTTCAACGGTGTAGTCGTTATAGATTTTTACTTCCATGCCCACATTGGCAGCTTTTAAAAATTTAGAGATTTTATCATTTGCATCATTATTGCTCAGGAATTCATCCCCAGGAGTGTTTATGTACACCAAATGAAGTTTGGATCCCAATAAATCGGCCATTGCCTTGGCTTTCTTTAAGGCAGAAACACTTTCTTCTTCAAAATCGGAAGCGAACACAAAATTAGTTGGTTTGAAATCTTCGACATCACCTTTGATTACCAATACGGGGACATCAGAAGTTCTAACAACACGTTCGGTGTTTGATCCTATAAAGATCTCTTGTAGACCATCGGCACCATGTGACCCCATTACAATAAGATCGGCATTGTGTTTTTCGGCCACCTCGGCCACCTCACTGAACACTTTATAGTGTTTGATTACGGGAACTACTTTGATGTCCTTTAAATAAGGTTTGTCCAAAAAGTCCGTAAATCGTTGTTCGCCAAGTTTTATAAGGTGAACCACCTGTTCTTGGGATATATATCCTGATTCTCCCATAATGGCAGGAGAAAGTTCCAACATATGAAGGACCAACAACTCCGCCTTGTGTTGCTTCGCAAGAGAAGCAGCTACTTTAAGGGCTTTTTCTGATTGATTTGAGAAATCAACCGGTACGATTATACTTTTCATTTTATTGCTTTTTTAGGTTAAACGGTCATGGAAAATATTCGGGTATTTGGTTTTTTTCGATGCATTTTTAAGTCAAATGCCATACTTATGTTTCTTACAAAAGGTCTTCCTTTGTCGGTCACTTTAATATTTGTGCCGTTTATTTCGACCAATCCGTCCGTTTCCAATTCCGATAGGTTGGCCAAAATATTTTCAAAATCAACTATTTGTTCTTCCTCTACGTCCCATGTGGTCTCAAATTGACACATGATGTTGAGGATATGCCTTCTTAAGATTTCGTCTTCAGCATTAAGAATGTGCCCCCTAAAAATAGGGATAACTCCATGTGAAACCAAATTTTCGTATTCTTCCACGTTTTTTACGTTCTGGGCAAAACCATACCAACTATCGCTAATGCTCGATACTCCTAAACCAACCATTAATTTGGTTTTGGAAGGGGTGTAGCCCATAAAGTTCCTATGTAGTGTTCCGTTTTCCAAAGCTTTGTACAAACTATCGGTGGGTAAGGCAAAATGATCCATCCCAACATCTTTGTAACCAAACTCGCCAAGCATCCTTTTTCCCATTTCGTATTGTGCCTTTTTCTCTTCGGAAGAGGGAAGGTCGGATTCTTTATAACCTCTTTGTCCGTTACCTTTTAACCAAGGCACATGCGCATAGCTGTAAAAAGCAATTCTATCCGGTTTTATGGCATTGGTCTTTGCTATAGTATTCTCCACGTCCCCACTTTCCTGAAATGGCAGGCCATAAATGATATCGTGTCCTACTGATGTGTAGCCAATCTCCCTGGCCCATTCAGTTACATTTTTCACGTTTTCAAAGGGCTGTATTCTATTTATCGCACGTTGAACGGTGAGGTTATAATCCTGGACACCAAAACATACTCTTCTAAACCCTACATCGTAAAGTGCTTGCAAATGTTCTTTGGTGGTGTTATTGGGATGACCTTCAAAACTGAATTCAATTTCATCCGTTTTTTTGCTCAGGCGAACAATGCCCTCAATCAGTATTTTTAAGTTTTCTGGAGAAAAAAAGGTGGGCGTGCCACCACCTAAATGTAGTTCCTTTATAACGGGTTTGGAGCCCATAAGGTCGACGTATAATTGCCATTCTTTTAAAACCGCATTTATATACGGCCGTTCCACTTCGTGTCGTTTTGTTATGCGTTTATGGCATCCACAAAAGGTGCACATACTTTCGCAAAAGGGCAAGTGTATATAAACACTGATTCCTTCTTCTGGACTTTCCCCAAATGCTTTCAGTACACTGGATTTCCATTTTTTTCCTGAAAAAGTTTCCAAATCCCAATACGGTACAGTCGGGTAACTCGTATATCGAGGGCCAGGAACATTATATTTTTGAACTAATTCGCACATAAGCTACATACCATTTCATTATAGTTCAAAATTACTTTTGATGGCTTGCAAAAAACATGATAATTGTCAGTATTGCTTTGTAAAAAGAATCGGACTCTAATTATAGGCCTGATGAGTATCATGTTTTTCGTGTTGCCGACATCGTATCTTTAAATGATTTTGACTTGCTCTTAAATTTAATGCTATGGGAGAACATATCAAGGAAAGCTCATTTGGCGAAGAGGAGCGGAAGGTTTTTGTACAACATCTTATCGATGATATCCAAGCCTTGGAGAACATGATCAAAGGGGGATTGGTAGAGGATGATATTGTCCGTATTGGCGCCGAACAAGAAATGTGTTTGATAAAGGATGATTACAGACCATCTCCAAACTCATTGGACATATTAAAAGATATTGACGATTCCCATTTTACAACAGAATTTGCCACGTATAATATTGAAGCCAACCTTGACCCTTATACCTTGGAAAAAGATTGTTTTACAACCATGGAACAACAATTGAGAGGGTTGTTGGACAAGGTGAAGAAGTCCGCAGATAAATACAATTCCAAGGTTATATTGACAGGGATACTTCCCACGATCAGCAAGGATGAGCTTGGTATGGATTTTATGACACCAATTCCCAGATATTATAGAATCAATGAAGTTTTAACAGCATGGAGGGGCGATGATTTTACGGTGAGAATCAAAGGTGCCGATGAACTATCGCTACACCATGATTCTGTGCTGTTTGAAGCTTGTAATACCAGTTTTCAACTTCATTTACAAATACCTCCGAAAGATTTTATCAAAAGCTATAATTGGGCCCAGGCCATTTCCGGACCGGTATTGGGAGTTTGCTGCAACTCACCACTCCTTTTGGGAAAAGAATTATGGAGGGAAACCCGGATAGCTTTGTTCCAGCAAAGCTTGGATACGCGGATATGGACCAAAGCACTTAGGGAAGAAGTGGCAAGAGTCGGCTTTGGCGAAAGATGGCAGAAGGATTCTGTTGCGGAGATTTTTAAACAAGATATTTCCACGCATCGTATTTTATTGACCAAACCTATCCAAAATAGTTCTTTGGAATTGTTGGAAGCAGGGAAAACGCCAAAACTGGAAGCATTGAGTTTGTTCAATAGCACAGTCTATCGGTGGAACCGACCCTGCTATGGCGTGGGCAATGGAAAACCACATTTGCGGATTGAGAATAGGTATATCCCGGCAGGACCTACTATTATAGATGAGATTGCCAATTTCGCTTTTTGGGTGGGACTCATGGCCGGAAGACCAAAAAAATATGATGACATGCCCAATCTAATGGATTTTAGATCGGCCAAGCTAAATTTTCTTAGAGCGGCCACGAGCGGTAGACATGCAATGTTTTCTTGGATGGGAAAAGCCATGACCATGAAGAAAATAATCAGGCAAGAACTATTGCCGATTGCGCACAATGGTCTTAAAAAGTTTAATATTGATGAAGAAGATATAAATAGACTTTTGGGGGTTATCGAAAAAAGGACAAATGGCGGAACCGGGGCCGATTGGCAAATCAAAAACTTTAGGGAGCTGCGCAAGCAAATGAAGTTGGACAGTGCCATTGTACAACTGACCAAGGCATTGTATAAAAACCAACAGGAAGATATACCGGTTCATCAATGGAAACCTATTGAGGGTATGGTGGAGACAAAGGATTCATTCCGATGGGTAAGCCAAATAATGTCCACAAAGTTGATGAAATTGTATGAGGACGATTACGCCAATTTGGCCCTGGCCATTATGCAATGGAACAATATTCACCATCTTCCGGTGGAGAACGGAAAAGGAGAGTTGGTAGGGTTGCTAACATGGAGTCATATAGAGAAGTTTGAAAAGCTCGATAAAAATGAAGCCAGGGTTTCCGATATCATGGTCAAAAAAGTTATAAGTGTAGAGCCCAAAACAGAGATAAAGACTGCTGAAAGCATAATGGAAAAGTACCATATAGGTTGTCTACCGGTTTGTGTGGGCACCCACATTGTGGGAATCATCAGTAAAGTTGATTTGTAATAATATGACATTAGTTCACAGCAAAGCACTGGACGAAACTGTAAAAGTTGATCGCGTAATAGATCATATCCAAGGAAAGAAAGGAGGACCTACAGTGGTTTTTTTTGGAGGTGTTCATGGAAATGAGACGGCCGGTGTTTTTGCTTTAAAAGATGTTTTTGAGGAGATTAGGTTCAAGAAAATCCCGGTAAATGGTGAAGTATATGCTATTTCTGGAAATTTGGGAGCTTTGGAAAGCAAGCAGCGATTTCAGCATGAGGATTTGAATAGAATTTGGTTTCAGGAAAGGATTGAACGAATTGTCCATAGCAGGGAAATCAAACATAGTGAAGAGGAGGAACTGAGCCAATTATTCCGTATGCTTCATAATATTCTGGATACGGGAACCCCTCCGTTCTATTTTATGGATCTTCATACCACATCGAGCGATACTTCGCCTTTTATGGTTCTCAACGATAGTTTGTTGAACCGTAAATATGCGTCAAACTACCCTTTGCCCATTATCTTGGGAATAGAAGAATATTTAAAAGGTGCCTTGTTGAGCTATATCAATGAGCTGGGTTATGTTTCTCTAGGTTTTGAAAGTGGCCAGCATGATGATGACAAGGCGGTGGAAAGCTGTATTGAATTTATTCGCTATTCCTTGACATTGACTCAATCTGTGAATGTTTCGGAAGAGAAACGGCAACAATTAAAAGGTGTGATTGCCGATTCCGGCAATGCTCCCCATAGATTTTATGAAATATACCATCAGCATGATATCGGCTCAAAAAACAATTTTAAAATGCTCCCAGGGTTTATAAATTTTCAGGTAATCCCGAAGGGTGTGAGTTTGGCTGTTGTTGATGGTGTTCAGCTAAAAGCAACAAAGAAGCGACAAATATTTATGCCACTTTACCAAGACCAAGGGAATGAGGGCTTTTACTTTATTAGACCAATTCCGAAAATATTGTTGTGGATATCCAAAGAGTTGAGGAGATTTAAAATAGATCATGTTTTAGTAAAATTACCGGGAGTGGAATGGGAGTCGGACCAAAAGGATACCTTAGTGGTGGACCAACGGGTCGCTCGCTTTTTTGCCAAGTCCTTTTTACACTTATTGGGGTATAGGGCGAGAAAATTTGATAGGTCCCACTTAATAGCCAAGAACAGGGAAAGCGCCTCAAAATCTTTTGAATATGCCGATGCAGCTTGGTTTCAAGAATAAAAAAAGGCCCAAGTATAAACTTGGACCTTTCTTTATTTGGATTGTGTTTAGTTTTGCATGACAAAATTAATTGGAATACTGTATTTAACACTTACGGGTTTTCCGCGTTGTTCTCCCGGTTTTACTTTTGGTAAGGAAGCTATAATACGTACAGCCTCTGTTTCCAGTAGTTTATCGGGCCCTCTTTTTTGTATGTTGCTTACATGCCCTTTGGAATCTATAACAAACTGCAAGTAAACTCTGCCTGTTACACCCATTTCTAAAGCAGCTGTGGGGTATTTGAAGTTCCTCTTAATATGTTCCTGCACTTTTTCGTTAAAACATTCCTTGCGCTCGGCTTGGGTTTGCAAGTCTTCACATCCAGGAAAAACAGGTACATATTCAATCACCGCAAAAGGAACCACTATATCTTCTTCAACCTCTGCCACATTAACATCTTCAATACTTACAACGGCATCTTCAATGAAGGTTTCTTGGCTACTCTCGGTACTTTCGATTACAGTTTCTTCCACGTCGTCCACATCTTCCACAATTTCAATTACATCGGGAGCCGATGGGGGTGGAGGCGGTGGGGCAGTTCGTATCATTTCCGTGACGGGTACATCTTCCTTTAGTTCATCCATTACTTGTACAACTTCTGAAACTTTGGAATCTTCTTCGTAGAACTTGACTTCAAAGGATTGCCATGTCATAAACAATACCGAAGTTAATCCTATCATGAAATAAAGACTGCTGTTGCGTCCAATTTCGGCGTTTGGGTTCTTTTTTGGTTTCATGACTTTTACTATTTAACTAGGTTAAAGGTAACTTGGTTAAAAATTAAAAAACATGATAATAATCAGGTTTATTTATGGGTCGAAACTCCTTTGTTATGAATGACTTATGTTTTTAATCAGAGTTTTGGGCCAAATCGTTTTGGGTAAGATCAATATTGAAAGAAAGACTTAATCGGATCATATCTTCATTGGAATTTCTAAACTTTCTATTAAAGTATCCGATGTCCACTTTTAAATTTGGCGTGATATGGCGGCCCACACCTACAAAGATTCTATTTTGATTAAAGGCGTTGCCCTTCAGATTAAGAAAGGCTTCATCAAAGGCCTTAAAATAAATATCCTTATATATTGGTCTTGTAAATTGAAGGCGATACCGAATTCTATTGTTGACCTCGGGGTTTTCGGTATTGACCAGTCTACGGTTTTCCAATCGTAATCGATGTACAATGGAATTATCATTAAACTTGAATTTTAAAGTGTATTCTCCATAAATCCAAAATTGGTTGGTAGTGATTACATCGTTGGGTTCCGGATAAGAGTTCGAGTTGAGCAGGGCAAAACCACTCGTAAAGGAAGAAGCCTTACTTATTCGATAGGTGGCCCCTGTACTGAAAAAGAAAAACCCATACCTGTCCAACATATGGTGATGTCGAATGATACCAGTTGTAGGTATGCTCCAATCTTCATGAAGTTTGGTAGTGCCGCACAGCACCAACCAGGAACCGTATTCGCCTTCATAAGAATTTTGGGCATGAAGAGGTTGGGCTAAAAGGGCTGAAAATACTATGGTACAAAGCAATCCAGAAAAATACTTTGCATACCCCATAATCTAAGGTTTTGGATTGTTGGAGTACAAAGTTTCTCATTAAAACCAATGGTAGAGTATGATACTTGTCATAGATTATCCTTTTTAGGGAAAATAAGATGTTTTAAGCCTGTTTTTTCCTTTGATTTTCCCAAATAAGTGCTGCAGCCCCGCAAATGGCTGCTGTTTTTCCGTGCATGCTGGAATGCAATAGTTTTACCTTTCCTTTGTATACATCCAAAAGGAACCTATTAAAGTATTTTTCCAATGGGGTCATGATCCATTTACCACTATTGGTCAACCCGCCCATTAAAATAAAAGCTTCGGGCTGGGTAAAGGCCGTAAAGTTGGCTAATGCCTGTGCCATGATACGAGCCGTATAATCAAAAGCCTTTAGGGCAATTTCGTCGCCTTCTTCTGCAGCCTGTGTTATGTCTTCTCCATGGAGATCGTTATAAGCAACGTCCCTAAACCTGCTATCGACCAAATATTTGCTCTGCATGTACATAACAGTCCGTTTTAATCCTGTAGCGGATACGTAGGCTTCCAATCCCCCTTTTACCCCAAGTCCTGTTAATCTTCCGTCTCCAATGGTCATATCCACATGGCCCAATTCCCCCGCAAAACCATCAAATCCATCTATAAGCTGACCGTTGGCAACAATACCAGCGCCAAAACCTGTACCTAGGGTAATCACAATAAAATCGGTCATGTTTTTCGCACCTCCGAATAACATTTCGCCCAACGCTGCGGCACTGGCATCGTTCATTATCTGGATAGGCATATCCATTCTCTGCCTGAGCAGTTTAACAAGGGGAACACTTCCTTTCCAGGCTAAATTGCTTGCACTTTCAATAGTACCATTTTTGCTTGAGGCATTTGGTGCCCCAATGCCACACCCAATAATGTTGGCGCCTTCTCCAAACTGTGCTATAAGCTCATCACAAGTAGTTTTTACTTTATCCAGATAAGCATCCAAGTTTGGATATTCCTTGGTTCTAAAAAATGTTTTTTCGTAGCATTCACCATATTCATCCACCAAACCAATTTTGGTTTTGGTCCCTCCGATATCTATACCAATTACTAAATCCATATTTAAAGTCTAGTTATTTTATGGTTTTTAAATATAATTAATATGACGTCAAAAAAATAACTTCCCGTACTTTTATAGGGACGGATTTTTTCCTAATATCATAGAAAAGTTGGAAATCCTGACTTCTGTCATGTTTTAGGTCATGGGCCGATTCTACTTTTGGATAGAGTATTGAAATCAATAAATAAAATAGGTATGAGCAGTTTAAAAAAAATATTAATCCCTTTTGATTTTTCAGAGGCATCCATCAATGCCTTGGAATATGTGGTCAATTTTATTGGAACAGAACGTTCCATAGGTATTTTAGGTCTTTATGTGGGCAATATGCCCATTAGTGAAACGGACAATGAAAAGTTGGAAAAGGATTTTTCCAAAGTGATGGATTCTTTTGATGTGAAATTGAAAATTGCTCCGGAATTTACTACGGATACGGGTGAAGTGATTGGTACCATTCTGTCGGCCCAAGAAAAGAGCAATGCAGATTTGATCATGATGGGAACCATGGGCGATAAAATTACAGACGAAGCGATCACCAACACTTCAAAATTGGTTTTGAAAGCCAACTGCCCTGTAATATCAGTTCCTTATGGAACAAGTATCAAGGAGCCCAAAAACATTGCTTTGGTAATGGGTGGCGAAAAAATCGATGATAAAGAGGTTTTGGAAACCCTTTTGGATGTTGCCCGCACTTTTGATGCACGCGTCCATGCACTGACCATTTACAAAGAGTCCATTTATGATGAGGAGGCCATTAAAGAGTCGAATGAAAATCTGTTGGAATACTATTTGGAACATTTTTATGAAGACCACTCTTTTAGTAAAAATGATGATGTGGAACAAGGAATATTGGATTATATCACTGAGAAAAACATTGACATGTTAACTATTTTGCCACGAAACCATACGGAAAAGAGTGAGCCATCTGAAGGCAGATTGACCAAACTTTTGACCTTGCATTCGGAGATTCCGGTGTTGGCCCTTGACTAAACCTAAACCTTGACCATTAAGCATGCTGCCACTGCTGATTATTTTAGGTATTACCATTTTCTTGTTTATATGGGGCAAGTTTCCGCCGGATGTTGTGGCCCTGATGGCCATGCTCTCGCTTTTTCTTGCAGGTATTTTGGATATCAGTGAGACTTTGGCGGGGTTTAGCAATCCAACGGTGATCATGATTGCCGCCTTATTTATTATTGGAGAGGGGCTTTCCAGGACCGGGTGGACCGCCATGGCAGGACAATTTTTTGTGAAATGGGCACGAAGGAATATTTCACGCTTATTGGTTATTGTAACATTGGGTTCTAGCTTATTGTCTGGCTTTGTGAGCAATACGGGTACCGTTGCGGCATTGCTTCCCGTTACGGTAACTGCCGCTTGGAATGCGGGCACGCTGCCCTCTAAGTTATTGATTCCAGTAGCGTTTGGTTCGAATACAGGTGGATTGTTAACATTAACAGGTACCCCACCTAACATTATCGTGAGCAATGCCTTGGTCCAGAATGGATTTGAAGGCTTTTCGTTCTTTGAATTTGGATTGATTGGAGTTCCACTTCTTATTATATCCGTTCTCTATTTTAGGTATATCGGTTACAAGTTGTTGCCTACACATAGGACAAACAATAAGCCGATGGCCATTGATCAAGAAATGCATAAATGGATAGAGAATTACAGTATAGGGGATAATCTGTATAGATTACGTATAAGGTCCATGTCGCAATTGATAAATTCCAAAATAGGAGACTGGAATTTTGAGGGGGAACAGCGAGTTTCCGTTATGCGTTTAAAACGTAGGCACCCCAACAAACTTCACAGAATTCCACAATTTGTGGAAATGCCAGGGTTGGATACTGAAATGCGCTATCACGACATTATTACAGTGAAAGGCGAGCCAGAAGATGTGGATAAACTTGTGCTGAAGTTTCACTTGGGGGTAATACCGCTAAAACCTGAAAAGGACATGCTCAAAAAAGAGCTGATCAACCAAGAGGTGGGTATGGCAGAGATGCTCATTACCCCTAAATCCGTTTTTGTGGGCAAGACCATTAATTTGGGACATTACCTGAAACAGGCGGGAGTGCAGCTCTTGGCTGTGTCACGAGATAATGCCCCGCTGACTGGTAAGATAAAGATTAAGGCGGGTGATGCCTTCGTGATTCGCGGACAGTGGGAAAATATTATAGCACTGAAATCTATGTACGAGAACTTGGTTATTTCAGGAAGCCCCGAAGCCCTTGCTAAAAATGTGGACCAGTTGACCACAAGAAGTTATATTGCTATGGGAACCTTGGTTTTAATGATACTACTCTTGGTTTTCAAAATATTGCCAGGTGCTATTGCAGCACTGGTTTGTGCCGGAATTATGATGCTAACGGGCTGTGTGCCCATTTCCAAGGCGTACAAAGGGATTAGCTGGACTAGTGTGGTAATGATTGCTGCCATGATACCTATGGGATTGGCATTGCAAAAAACAGGTGTGGCACAATTAGCTGCCAATAGTTTGGTGAATACTTTGGGTAATATACATCCTGTGGCATTATTGGCAGGCATATTTTTATTGACAGCGGCTTTCAGCCAAACCATTAATAACTCGGCAACAGCAGTATTAATGGCGCCAATAGCGGTAATGGCATCCATAACCTTGGGGGTTTCACCAAAACCTTTTATGATTGCTGTGGCCGTTAGTGCTTCGACCGCATTTTTAACACCTGTGGGAACCACCACAAATGCCATGGTGATGGGGGCGGGAGGATATAAATTTATTGATTATGCAAAAGTAGGCGGGCCTTTGCTCCTACTTTTCTTTATAGCAACCTTATTATTGGTTCCATGGATATGGAGCTTCTAACCATCAAAAATCACTGATATGACCACAATCAAAGACTTAAGCAAGTATGGATTAAAAAATGTCCGGGCTCAATGGAATCTCGATGCCGAAACCTTACAAAAGCTAACACTCGAAAAAGACATGGGGGTCGAAACCGAAAACGGGACCCTTTGTGTAAATACGGGTAAATTCACAGGGCGATCACCAAAGGACCGTTTTTTGGTAAAAGATGACTATACCAAGGAGAAGGTATGGTGGGGCAGAATCAATAAACCAGTTTCTCCGGAAAACTTCGATAAATTGTACGGTGAGGTCACTAAATATCTAGAGGGTAAAGAAGTTTTTGTAAGGGATGCTGCCGTTTGTGCCGACCCAAAATATAAAATGAATGTTAGGACCATTACAGAATATCCTTGGTCCAATTACTTCATTAAAAACATGTTTTTACGGTTGAATGAGAACGAATTGGAAGATTTTGAAGAAGAGTGGCTCGTATTGTGCGCTCCGGGTTATGAAGCCCAGAACCCTTCTGATTTTGGAATTTTAAGTGGAAACTTCTCCATTCTCAACTTTACTAAAAAAATTGCATTGGTTGCAGGTTCTGCCTACACCGGAGAAATGAAAAAAGGTATCTTTTCCGCCCTTAACCTTATCCTTCCAACTGAAAAGGAAGTGCTGCCCATGCACTGCTCCGCCAATGTTGGGGAAGATGGTGATACTGCCATTTTCTTTGGGCTATCAGGTACGGGAAAAACCACCTTGTCCGCAGACCCTGACCGTAAACTTATTGGGGATGATGAACATGGATGGACCAAAGAGGATACCATCTTTAATTTTGAAGGTGGTTGTTATGCTAAAGTAATCGACCTTACTGAAGAAAAGGAACCGGATATTTACAGGGCTATCCGACCCGGAGCATTGTTGGAAAACGTGGTATTCAAAAAGGGAACCAAAGAGGTGGATTATTTTGATAGTTCCATCACCCAGAACACGAGGGTGAGTTATCCTATCTACCATATCGATAATATTCAAGAGCCTTCCTACGCCTCTAACCCTAAAAATATCTTTTTCTTAACTTGTGATGCCTTTGGGGTATTGCCTCCGGTATCCAAATTGACCCCAGGTCAAGCTGCGTATCACTTTATCTCGGGCTATACGGCCAAAGTTGCTGGTACCGAGGCAGGCATTACTGAACCGGTTCCATCATTCTCCGCATGTTTTGGAGAACCATTTATGCCATTGCACCCAACGGTTTATGCAGAGATGTTGAGTGAAAAAATGAAAGCCTCAGGTGTTAATGTTTGGTTGGTCAATACTGGATGGAGTGGAGGACCTTATGGAGTGGGGTCTAGAATCAAGCTTAAATACACAAGAGGGATGATATCTGCCATTCTTGAGGGCAAACTGGATGATGTGGATTTTGATACGCACCCAATATTTGGCCTGTTTATGCCAAAATATTGTCCAGGGGTTCCAACGGAAATTTTGGATCCGATGAATACTTGGTTACAAAAAGGAGCTTATGTGAGCAAAGCGATACAATTGGCACACTCGTTCCATATTAACTTTGACAAGTTTGCAAGTCAAGCTTCAGAAGAAATTATGAATGGAGGTCCACTGATTGATTCGCATCACAGTTTGACGGAACATCTTTAAGATTAATATATAGTGAACGACAGAAACAGATTTAATATAGAAAGCTTAGGGGTGCCTGAATTTATGTCGCCCCTAGAGCTTGGTACACTAAAAGGTGATCATATATTCGATTTTATCAGGGAATCTGATAAGTTGGTTTTTGATCTCTCCATGGAACATTACCAAAAATGTTTAGAAAAAGGCGAGGAACCACTTTGTTTGGAGAAAGCGGGCCCAAGGCAAAACCTATTTTTTGATTCCGAAAATACAACCGCAGCGATTGTTACATGTGGAGGGCTATGCCCTGGAATCAACAACGTGATCCGGGGCTTGGTAATGGCCTTGCATTATTTTTATGGGGTCAAGAAAATCATTGGAGTGCCCTATGGTTATGAAGGCCTTAATCCTGAAAAGGGACATGAACTTATAGAATTGACACCCGAAAAAGTAAAGGATATCCATCAATTCGGAGGTACTTTTTTAGGCTCGTCCCGAGGTGCGCAAGATGTTTCCGTGATGGTCGACACACTTCAAGATAATAAGGTAGATATGCTATTTGCCATTGGAGGCGATGGAACCTTGAAAGGCGTAAATGCTTTGGGGGAAGAGATTTCCAAGAGGAATGCAAAAATCAGTGTTGTGGGAATTCCAAAGACCATTGATAATGACATTGACCTTATAGATGAATCCTTCGGTTTTGAGACCGCTTTTGATGTGGCCAGTCCTATCTTGCGAGATGCACATAACGAGGCAACGGGAGCTTATAATGGAATTTCCATTATCAAATTAATGGGAAGGGATAGTGGTTTTATTGCAGCTTCGGCCGCTTTGGCCATGCCCGTGGTGAATTTTGTGCTGATTCCAGAAATGGATTTTTCCCTAGATGGTGAAGAAGGCTTTTTAAATGTGTTGGAGAAACGTTTACAAAAGAAAAAACACGCAGTTATTGTAGTCGCGGAAGGAGCAGGACAACAGCTCTTTGAAGATAGAAAGATCGTTAAGGATGCATCTGGAAATATTCAGCATGAGGATATCGGGGTTTTTCTAAAGGAAAAAATTGCGGAATACTTTAAGGGTAAAAGTCCAGTAACCATAAAATATATCGATCCGAGTTATATTGTGAGATGTGCCCCGGCAAACTCAAGCGATAGTGTATTTTGTAGTAGATTGGCTTATCAAGCAGTACACGGTGCCATGGCGGGAAAGACCAAATTTGTGGCAAGTAGGGTCAATAATCGTTATGTGTATGTGCCTATTTCCGAAGTCACAAAAAAGAGAAAAAAAATAGATCTTGAGGGAGAGTTTTGGTTCTCGGTTTTACAAAGTACGGGACAACCCTTCTCTTTGGGATAAATAGGTGAAATTTAAACTGACAATTGTCATTAAATTTTAGCTTTAGTAGTTATAGATTTGACTATAATCAAAACAATAATCATGGAAGTACATGTTCAATATCAAAAAATGATGACTAGTGAATCATTAACCGAATTGTTAATGAAAAAACTGGAAGGATTGGAAAATAAGTACAACTGGTTGATCAAGGCCAATGTACTTTTTAAAACAGAGAATGATAAATCCGGAGATGGTAAGATTTGTGAAATCGAATTGAGTGCTCCAGGTCCCAGAATCTTTGCCAAGTCCGATACGGATGATTTTGAAAAGTCCATGTCCAAGACCATAGAGGATTTGAGAAGACAGCTTGAGAAAAGGCAAGCTACATTTTCCACGCATTAAAAGATAAACAAGATCTATACTGTGCATCAATCTAAAAAAACATAGTGATGAAATCAAAATTAATAATCATAAGCATGATACTCCTAATGGGGTGTTCCTCGACCAGATTGGTAAGTACTTGGAAGAACCCAGATATAGTGCTCTTTGATGCTTACCAAGTACTCGTTGTGGGTATGGTACAAGACGACAATGCCCGAATGGAGTATGAGACCAAGTTTGTGGAAGCCTTGAAAGAAAAAGGTGTGGATGCGGTGCGCAGTATGGATCTTTTTGATGTAGAATTCACTACTTCGGAACGATCTGAAAAAGAACTGGAAGAGGTGGAACAACAATTGTTGGATAAGGGCTTTGATGCTATTTTGTTTACAAAGGTGATCGGTACTGAAAATCGAAGGACATTTAAGGAACACATCAATGATGTGGACAAAATGTTCATGAGGTTCACCAACGATTATTTGGAACACCAAGAGATTTATTATGACCCCGAGTACTATGATACGTTTAACATATACCACTCAGAGACTTCGCTCTATTGTATATGTATTGGTAAGGAAATAGAATTGATCTGGAAAGGTGAGGTGGATGTTACAGAGCCTGCCAATGTTAATAAAGCCATAGACTCGTATATAAAATTGGTCACAAAGTCAATGGGGGAACAAGATGTGATATTCTAGGAGGAAAGCCCCATTGCTTCCAATACGCCTAGAAAATCTAAAGCAATCAAAATAGGAATTGCTATCAATATTACAATCAATATAAAAACCATGATCCGCAAAAAACCGACCATGAGTTTGTTCCCAATGCTAATTTCATCCCCCATACTAGTGTAATTTCCATCAATTTACGGAATTATTTGCGCATTTACTATAAAATCAAGTTCACTATTCGACTAAAGGATAGGTTTTTGGTATGTAGTGTAAACCGATTACTTGGTTTTTGCTTTTTTTCTACTGAGCAGTTTTCCTAGTTCTTCCAAAGAGATTCCTTTGGTCTCGGGCATCATAAAAATCACCCAAAGTAATTGAAGTACCATCATAACCGCAAAGAAGATAAAAATGGGCCAAGGGTTGTCCTTAAAGATGCCTATTTCAGCATCTAAAAAGGTAGGGGTGAGCAAGGTGATCAGAGCAGCAAATACCCAATGTGTTCCAGTCCCCCAAGACTGCCCGTAGGAACGAACCTTGTTCGGGAATATTTCCGAGATAAACACCCAAATCACCGCACCTTGCCCAATGGCATGGGAAGCAATAAAAATCAAAATAAAGGTGAGGAGAAGCACGGAGCTCGCCCCTGAATAAAAACACCAGCCCACCATGGACAAACTAACGATATAGCCAATGGAGCCGATGTACATTAATTGCTTTCTTCCCAGTTTGTCAATCAATGAAATTCCCACAAAGGTGAAAATCAAATTAATGACCCCAATGGATATTGAACTAAAAAGGGATTCGCCAGAGGCAAGCCCCGCACGTTCCAAAATTTCCGGTGCATAGTAGAGCACAAAGTTAATTCCTGAAAGTTGGTTGAAAAATGCAATTAAAAAGGCCAGCATCAGGGGTCTATTGTATTTGCCGGAGAACAGGCTTTCTTTCTTCTTTTCTGTCGTATCGTACAAAGCAACTTTTATTTGTTCCAAATGAATGGAAGCCTTGTCTTTTGCAATCCCCAATAAAGTGATGGACTCGATAACAACGGCGTCTGCGCGGCTCTTCATCAATAACCACCTTGGACTGTTAGGTATCTTAAACACCATTATGGTGTAAATCAGAGCTGGAAGCCCCTCAATGCCCAGCATCCATCGCCAAGCTACACTTTCATCAAAAATTATTCCTATAAGGTAGTTGGAGATAAAAGCGATCAAAATTCCAAAAACAATATTGAACTGGTACATGGCGGTTAGCCTGCCCCGTGTTTGGGCGGTTGAAATTTCGGAGATATAAACTGGTGCGGCAACCGATGAGGCTCCTACGCCGATCCCTCCGATAAATCTGAAAAGTGAAAAACTGAAGGGTTCGGGAGCAACGGCGGAACCCAAGGCGGATGCAAAATAAAGAACTCCTATCCAGAACAAGGTCTTTTTTCTTCCCAAACGATCGGTAGGAATACCACCAAAAAGAGAACCCAATACCGTTCCCCAAAGAGCCATGGACATAATAAAGATTCCATGGAAGGTGAAAATGGAATCGCCCAAAAACCAATTGGTGTCCCATATTTCTTTTATGGGTTGGTTGGCACCGGAAATAACAACGGTGTCAAACCCAAACAAAAAGCCCGCTAGGGCCGCTGTCAATGAAATCCTAAAAATACGTTTGTCCATGCTGGATGAATTTTGCTAAAGCTAACTAAATTTTAGATAATCTTGGAAATATGCTGCATAATCAAATCGGCAGCACCTTTGTTGGAGTTGATATAATTGGAGTTGATTTCTCCAATATTTTTGATGGAAATGGGATTATTTAAAAGGACGCTCATCAAATTATCAAAGCTATCCTGATTGGAAACAGGTAGTATGCCTTTCTCTTTAACAAGGTCCTTTGCCTCCTTGAACCCTTCAAATTGAGGCCCGATGATGATGGGGATTCCAAAAACCGCTGGCTCCATAGTATTGTGCAGCCCAGTGGCAAAGCCACCCCCAACGTAAGCTATATTGGCATAGCTGTATACTTTGGTCAACAGGCCTATGGTATCTACCACAAGCACATCAAACTCCTTTAAATTCTGATTTCCTATTTCGGAATACAGAACGGTTTTTTTATGCAAGGCAGAAGTGATTTTCTCAATATGAGCAGGTTTTATTTCGTGGGGAGCAATAACAAATTTCACCTTTTCTCCGGTATTGTTGATGTGGTCTATAAGTATTTTCTCGTCCTCGGGCCAAGTGCTTCCAGCCACCAAACACAATTGATTGTTCTTGAAGCTGTCCATAAAATCCAATTGGTTGTTTCGCTTCAAAATTTCAGAAACACGATCTAATCGTGTATCGCCACCAATGGTGGAATTGCTGAGGCCAATAGATTTCAAAAGCTTTTTGGATTTTTCATCTTGTACAAAGAAATGGGAAAATGTATCCAGACTCTTTCGCATAAACCCACCATAGGACTTAAAATAAATCTGTCTTTCGGAAAAAATGGCAGATACCAAAATGGTTGGGATTTTTCTTTTTTTGAGGTGATATAGGTAATTGGGCCACACTTCATATTTTACAAAAATGGCCAACTCTGGGTGGATGAGGTCTAAAAAACGCTTCACTTTGGAATTGCTATCCATAGGGAGATATACCACTGAATCAGCGACTGTTGTATTCTTTTTTATCTCATAACCCGATGGTGAAAAAAATGTCAGAACCAGTTTATGTTCTGGATAATCAATGCGCAATCTTTCCAAAATGGGTAGCCCCTGCTCAAATTCACCCAAAGAAGCCACATGCATCCAGATTGTTTTATTGTTCGAAGAGATTTGCTCTTTCAACATGGTAAAGGAGTTCTTCCGGCCTTTTACGAACAATTTTATCTTGGCATTAAAAAGTGCAACCACTTTTAGGCCAAACCAAGCAATGTTAATCAGAATATTGTAAAGAAAACGCAAACGCATCATTTTTCGCTAAAATACATTCTTTCGGTCAGAGACCATTATGGCATCTTAATTTCTTAATTTTGACCTATTAATTTATTCGGATGAAAAAAATACAGATGGTTGACCTAAAAGGTCAATATGAAGGTATAAAAACCGAGGTCAATGAGGCCATTTCAGAAATCTTGGATTCTTCAGCATTTATAAATGGTCCGCACGTAAAGGCTTTTCAAAATGAATTAGAGGAGTATTTGGGTGTAAAACATGTAATTCCGTGTGCCAACGGAACGGATGCTCTTCAAATATGCATGATGGGTCTGGGACTTGAGTCTGGTGATGAGGTGATCACTGCCGATTTTACCTTTGCCGCTACGGTTGAGGTAATAGGTCTTTTAAATCTTACCCCTGTGTTAGTGGATGTAGAGCCTGACACTTTTAATATTGATATAAAAGCTATTGAAAAGGCGATTACTCCCAAAACAAAGGCTATTGTGCCCGTACACTTATTTGGACAATGTGCCAATATGGATGAGATTATGGTGTTGGCGAAAAAGCATGATCTGTACGTGATTGAAGATAACGCACAAGCCATAGGCGGCTCTTATTACTCCAACGATGGTTCCAAACAAAAAGCAGGAACTATTGGCCATGTTGGTGCAACATCGTTCTTTCCATCAAAAAATTTGGGATGTTATGGTGATGGAGGTGCTATTTTTACCAACGACGATGACTTGGCCCATACTATCCGAGGTATCGTTAATCATGGAATGTACGAAAGGTATTATCATGATGTAGTAGGGGTAAATTCACGTTTGGACTCCATACAGGCGGCTGTTTTGAGGGCGAAGTTGCCCAAATTGGATTTTTACAATCAAAAACGCTGGCAAGCTGCTTCAAAATATTCCACTGCATTTAAAGGGCAAGAGCATGTCGTGGTTCCAAAAATATCCTGCGGGTGTGATATGGAAAAAAGTGTTTGCGATTGCCATGTGTTCCATCAATATACATTGCGAATCACAAATGGCAAACGGGATGAACTTGTGCAGCATTTGAACGCCAACAATGTTCCTTGTGGAGTATATTATCCGGTTCCTTTGCATAAGCAGAAAGCTTATAAGGATGACAGATATAACGAAGATGATTTCCCCGTGACCAATCAGTTGGTGAAAGAAGTGATTTCTCTTCCGATGCACACGGAGTTGGATGATGAGCAGATTGACTTTATTACCAATTTGGTGATTGATTTTGTAAACAAGTAGCAATGAAAATACTCGTAACGGGTGGGCTGGGATTTATTGGATCCCATACTGTTGTTGAATTGCAAAATGAAGGCTTTGAAGTAGTAGTTGTGGATAATCTTTCCAATTCATCTATTGATGTTTTGAATGGTATTGAAGCTATAACGGGTAAAAAGCTCATTTTTGAAGAATTTGACCTTCGGGAAAAATCAAAGGTTCAAGCCTTCTTTGAAAACCACAAGGATGTAGTTGGTGTAATTCACTTTGCAGCTTCAAAAGCTGTAGGTGAAAGTGTGGAAGAACCGCTTTTGTATTACGAGAATAACCTAGGCGTACTGGTCTACATACTCCAAGAATTAAAGAAAAAGGGTGGGGCAAGCTTTATTTTTAGTAGTTCTTGTACCGTTTATGGTCAGGCCGATGAAATGCCGATTACCGAGGCCGCTCCTGTAAAACCTGCCGAATCCCCTTATGGCAATACCAAACAGGTGGGCGAGGAAATTATAAGGGACACCTGCAAGGTACATCCAGAGATCAAAGCCATTGCCCTACGCTATTTTAATCCGATCGGGGCGCATCCATCGGGTAAAATCGGAGAACTGCCCATAGGAGTACCACAAAACTTGGTGCCCTTTATCACCCAAACAGGCATAGGTCTACGGGAACAACTTTCTGTTTTTGGCGATGATTACCCTACCGAAGATGGTACTTGCATTAGGGATTATATCCATGTGGTCGATTTGGCCAAGGCACATGTTGCCGCACTACAGCGTTTGTTGGAAGGGAAGAATGAAAGCAATTACGAGGTATTCAACTTGGGTACTGGAAAAGGAAGTACTGTTTTGGAAGTCATCCATAGTTTTGAACGCGTTTCTGGTGAGAAGTTGAACTATAAAATTGTGGACCGAAGACCTGGTGATGTGATCCAAGCTTATGCGGATACCAAAAAAGCAAATGAGGTCTTGGGATGGAAGGCAAAATCCAGCCTCGATGATGCTATGAAATCTGCATGGGAGTGGGAGAAAATAGTCAGAAGTTCAAGTTAAAAAATCTTAAATTGAATTTGTAACGTAAATAGAGTATGCTGTCCAACTATAATACTAGCTTGGAGTTGTTGGAGGCTGTCCGGCAAGAGCAACTCTATCAAAAATTGATACATCAACTCAAAAAGGATTTTGAATTGGCCAATGTGCCTATCAATATACCCTTGGATGTAGCCCCGACTGAACTTAAGAGTATTCTCCACGAGAAAATCTACTTTTTAATTGTGGAAAAGTTCCCCGAATATCTCAACCTATTATACGTTGTGGATATATCGGAGAAAGAAGTAAAAAAGATAGCTCCGTCCGACGTCGTTGACATTTCTGCGGAAGTATCTTTTTTATTGTTGAAAAGAGAGTGGCAAAAAGTGTGGTACAAAGCCAAATACAGCAACTGAGCTTTGGTCAGACCTTTACATAAACACCTCTTTTGTCCATAATATAACCTACAAACCAACAGGTCAGCATTACCCAAAGGGCGAATAGCAAAGAACCCATATAACCTCCAGACCATGAAATAAATAAGTTGTCGGCTATCCATCTGTATAAAGATTCCCCATTAACGTCTATGGCATAAAGGCTAATTACAAACAACTCTGACAATAGATAAATAAACAGGGTGTTCTTGCCAAACACTTCAAAAAAGTAGCTCCAGGTTTTAGCCTTTTTCATATCTAGGATATAAATAAGTATGGCAATGGCAAAAAGGTCAATTCCACAAGTGAGCATTACAAAAGAACTTGTCCAAAGTTTTTTGTTGATGGGCAAAATAAGGTCCCAGGCCAAACCGACAAAAATCAGCGCAAACCCAACCATCATCAACTTGGCAACGGTTTCAAAGTTTTGACCATTGTTCTGGATAAATCGTCCAGCCAAATAACCAATGATTACATTAACGATAGCGGGAAGGGTACTCAACAAACCTTCCGGGTCAAAAGCGATGCCGTTACCATGATACATATGGTTGCCACCGATGAGCCATTCATCTAGTTTAAGGACCGCATTACCTGCTAAAGAGAGGTCGCCAAAACCAATTAAAATGAGGTGGTAGCCCACTAAAAATGAAACACTCAGCCAGATAGCGGTTTTGGTCTTCACAAAGTGAAGAATTATGGAGGCAAACATATAGCAAAGTGCTATCCGTTGCAAAACCCCAAAAACCCGTGTCTCTGAAAATGGCTTTAATTGTCCATCATCAAAAAATGGATACCAATACATCAAAAAGCCCAATAAAAAGATAATTGCTGTTCGCTTCAACACTTTCTTAAAAAAAGCTGGGTTGCCCATACTTTCATATTTTTTCATGCTAAAGCTCATGGAATTCCCTACTACAAACAAAAAAGTGGGAAAAACTAAGTCGGTTAAAGTAAAACCATTCCACTCTGCATGGAGTAAGGGCGAAAATGTGGTTGATCCCCGGCCTGGAGAGTTAACAATAATCATTAAAGCGACATCCAGACCCCTGAAAACATCTAGGGAAAGGTACCTATTTTTTAGTTTGGACATTTTTGGCTGGTTTAACTAGGTCCTCAAGTTAAATTATTTTTAGTTTACCCTGTTAATTTGAGTTAAAAATTTCATTTTTATTGCTTTCATGTGCATTCTGTGATATTGTTTTAAATTTGAATAAGAAATTGAGGGGAATGCAAGCATATAAATGCTAAAACCCGTATTTTTGAGAAAATTTTCCATAAAGTTTTGGAGAAACAGAAAGAATGGACAAATATTCATTTTTAAATGCTGCGCATACTTCGTTTTTTGCGGAGCAATACGAAAAATATCTAACGAATCCAGATAATGTAGAGCCCAGTTGGAGGGCTTTTTTTCAAGGATTTGATTTTGGTTTGGAAGGTTCCCTAGAAGATTTGGGAATCGAATCTGATAAAGGAGGAATGGTTGTGCTTTCCAATGGTAGGAAAGTGGAAATGCCCGAAGCACTTCAAAAGGAGTTTCAGGTAATTCGCCTTATTGATGGTTACCGCTCTCGTGGACACCTCTTTACCAAAACGAATCCCGTAAGGGAGCGAAGAAAGTATGCCCCTACTTTGGACATCGAAAACTTTGGTCTGAACCAAGAGGATTTGGATACGGTTTTTGATGCAGGAAAGATACTGGGTATCGGACCGGCATCATTAAAAGAAATTATTCGTCACTTGGAAAGTATCTATTGTGATGCGATAGGGGTGGAGTACATGTACATCCGCACCCCTGAACGTATCCAATGGATCCAGGATTGGCTCAATAAAAACCACAATCACCCAAATTACTCGGCCGACGAAAAGAAGAATATCCTAAGGAAGTTAAACGAAGCCGTTTCTTTTGAAAGCTTTTTGCATACCAAATATGTGGGGCAAAAACGATTTTCTCTCGAAGGTGGCGAATCCTTGATTCCAGCGTTGGATGTTATTGTCGAAAAGGCAGCCGACCAAGGCGTAAAACAATTTGTTGTTGGTATGGCCCACAGAGGGCGTTTAAACGTTTTGACCAACATCTTCGGAAAGTCGCCAAAGGATATTTTTAGCGAGTTCGATGGCAAAGATTACGAAGAAACCATTTTTGACGGGGACGTAAAATATCACTTGGGTTGGACCTCCAAACGTGAAACGGACTCTGGGAAAATGGTCAATATGAACATTGCCCCGAATCCATCCCACTTGGAGACCGTTAATTCGATCGTTGAAGGAATTTCCAGGGCCAAGCAGGATCGGGACCATCAAGAAGATATCACGGAAGTGCTTCCTATTCTGATCCATGGAGATGCGGCTTTTGCTGGACAGGGAGTAGTATACGAAGTAATTCAGATGGCTCGCTTGGATGGATATACAACAGGGGGGACCATTCATATTGTAGTGAACAACCAGATTGGGTTTACAACGAACTACCTGGATGCGAGATCATCTACCTATTGTACTGATGTGGGCAAGGTGACCCTTTCCCCGGTACTTCATGTAAACGCCGATGATGCTGAGGCAGTGGTGCATGCCACAACCTTTGCGTTGGAATATAGAATGCGTTACAAGCGCGATATTTTCTTGGATTTATTGGGATATAGAAAGTATGGGCACAACGAAGGTGACGAACCCAAATTTACCCAACCGTTATTGTACAAATCCATTTCCAAGCACAAGAACCCAAGGGACATTTATGCAGAGAAATTGATTGCTGAAGGTGTAATCGATGAGAACTACGTAAAGGAACTCGAAGAAAAATATAAGAACGATCTCGAGGAGGATCTTTTGGATTCCCGTAAGATAGAGAAAACTAGGATAACCCCTTTCATGCATGATGAATGGGAAGGTTTTAAGCAGGTGACCGAAGAGGTGATGCTGAAACCCATGGATACTACATACGACCTTAAAAAGTTGGACGAGGTAGCCAAGAGCATTACCAAACTTCCAGAGGATAAAAAGTTCCTCAGGAAATTAGTAAGGTTGGTGGAAGGCCGTCACAAAATGTATTTTGAGGATAACAAGCTGGATTGGGCCATGGGCGAGCTTTTAGCTTATGGATCGTTGATCGAGGAAGGTTACGATGTTAGGATGACAGGACAGGATGTGGAAAGGGGAACTTTCTCGCACAGACATGCCGTTATCAAAACAGAGATGCACGAGGAAGAAGTAGTGTTGTTGAATGAAATGGGTGACAACCAAAATGGAAAGTTCCATATCTACAACTCATTGCTTTCGGAATATGCCGTAATGGGGTTTGACTATGGCTATGCCATGGCAAGCCCAAATACATTGACCATTTGGGAAGCACAATTTGGGGATTTCAGTAATGGAGCCCAAATTATAATAGATCAATATCTATCTTCTGCAGAAGACAAATGGAAATTGCAGAACGGTTTGGTATTGTTGTTGCCCCACGGTTATGAGGGTCAGGGAGCGGAGCATTCATCAGCACGTATGGAAAGATACCTACAGCTTTGTGCCAAGGACAATATGTTCGTGGCAGATGTGACCACCCCGGCGAACTTGTTCCACTTGTTCCGTAGACAAATGAAGGCCAAGTTCCGTAAGCCATTGGTGGTATTTACGCCTAAAAGTTTGTTGAGGCACCCAAAAGTGCATTCCACAAAAGAGGAGATGGCCAAAGGAGGTTTCCAAATGGTGATAGATGACGCCGATGCTAAAGTATCCAAAGTGAAAACATTGGTGTTTTGTACCGGTAAGTTCTACTACGATCTTTTGGATAAGAAGGAGGAGCTCGAAAGAGATGATGTAGCTTTGGTTCGTGTGGAGCAATTGTTCCCAGTACCGGCAAAAGAAATGCGTAGCATTATCAAGAAATACAAGAATGCAGACGATATTGTTTGGGCTCAAGAAGAACCAAGAAACATGGGGGCATGGAGTCACATGTTGATGCATTTGGACGAGGCCAAACAGTTTAGGGTAGCATCCCGTAGATTTTATGGCGCACCCGCTGCAGGTAGTGCCGTGCGTTCAAAAAGACGTCATGCCCAAGTATTGGACTACGTTTTTGACAAGAGTAAGGATAACATGCAATTAAGATAATACAAGTATAAACTATAACAGAATGGTTTTAGAAATGAAAGTCCCCTCGCCAGGGGAATCCATTACAGAGGTAGAAATCGCCGAGTGGTTGGTAGAAGATGGAGACTATGTGGAGAAGGATCAAGCCATAGCCGAGGTGGACTCGGACAAGGCAACATTGGAGCTTCCTGCAGAGGAGAGCGGAATTATTACCCTAAAGGCCGAGGTAGGCGACGCCGTTGCCGTAGGAGAGGTGGTTTGCCTCATAGATACGAGTGCGGAAAAGCCAGAAGGTTCATCGGATACATCCGATAAAAAGGAAGAAATCAAGAAGGAAGAACCTAAAAAAGAGGCTCCCAAAAAAGAAGGGCCTAAAAAAGAAACTTATGCTTCCGGAACTCCGTCTCCGGCAGCTAAAAAGATATTGGACGAAAAAGGTGTTTCCGCTTCTTCTGTATCAGGTTCTGGAAGGGATGGAAGAATCACCAAGGAAGATGCTGTAAAAGCAGTGCCATCCATGGGGACTCCAACAGGCGGTAACCGCAGTGAAAGTCGTTCCAAGCTATCCATGTTACGCAGAAAAGTGGCCGAGAGACTTGTGTCTGCCAAGAACGAGACTGCCATGTTGACCACTTTCAACGAAGTGGATATGTCAGCAATCTTTGAGCTGCGCAGTCAATACAAAGAAGAGTTCAAGGAAAAGCATGGTGTAAGTCTTGGATTTATGTCCTTCTTCACCAAGGCGGTAATTCGTGCCTTGCAAATGTATCCCGCAGTGAACTCTATGATCGATGGTAAAGAGATGATCACTTATGAATTCTGCGATATCAGTATTGCAGTTTCTGGACCAAAAGGATTGATGGTTCCCGTAATCAGAAATGCCGAAAACCTAACATTTAGAGGAATCGAAAGCGAAGTAAAACGTTTGGCCATCCGTGCAAGGGAAGGTGAAATCACTGTGGATGAAATGACCGGTGGCACCTTTACCATTACCAACGGAGGTGTGTTTGGTTCCATGTTGTCAACCCCTATCATTAACCCACCGCAAAGTGGAATCTTGGGTATGCACAATATTGTGGAACGTGCCATTGTTAGGGATGGAGCCATTGCCATTGCACCTGTAATGTACGTAGCGCTATCTTACGATCACAGAATTATCGACGGTAAGGAATCCGTTGGGTTCTTGGTTGCCGTTAAAGAAGCATTGGAAAGTCCAGAAGAATTGTTGATGGACGGCAACGTGAAAAAAGCGTTGGAACTATAAGATAATGTTACCTCGAGCGTGGTCACTAAGCGAAGTCGAAGTGCAGTCGAGAGGTTTATGAAACAAGTGCCTTTACTTTTTTAAGTAGAGGCATTTTTTATTGTAGTCGATTACGGCTTTGCCCATTTTAAGTACATCGGCACCGATAATGCCATCGACGGGCAATGCATTGTGGGCGACCAAGGCTTGGTTTACGTGGGTGAGGTCAAAAAGTACCACTTTGAGTTTCTTTTTTTTCCAGTCCCCAATCTGGATTTTGTTTTTATTGGAAATCAAGGTTTCCATTTCGGTGGCACCAGCTCCAGCAGCTTTAATATCCGTAGCCTCTGAGGCCATTTCAAAAAACTCGATTTTATCCATCCCCACGCAGGTGTTGGAAGCTCCCGTATCAAGAATAAACTTGCCCGTGATACCATTGATGGTAGCTACCAGTTCAAAGTGGTTGGTTTCGGTCAATACCAAAGGTATTTTAATGTACTCTTTGGATTTGAGGAATTTTTTGAGTGATGCCATATTCGTTATTTGGGCTTTGTCATCCTGAGTGCAGTCGAAGGATCTGGTATATAATCAGAAACAAAGTTTTGGGACGTCTAAGATAAATCTATTTTTGTGATATGATTATAACCGATACCCATACTCATTTATATAGTGAAGCCTTTGACGAGGATAGAGATGAAATGATGCAGCGGGCCCTGGATGCCGGGGTGGAACGCTTTTTTATTCCCGCAATCGATTCGACCTACACCCAATCCATGTTAGATCTGGAGTCCAATTATTCGGATAATGTGTTTTTGATGATGGGCTTGCATCCAACACATGTCAAAGAAAACTATAAAGACGAGTTGGTCCATGTGGAAGAGTGGTTGGACAAGAAAAAATTCTACGCTGTTGGGGAAATAGGGGTGGACCTGTATTGGGACAAGACCTTTTTAAAAGAACAGCAGGAAGCCTTTGCATATCAGATTCGACTGGCCAAAAGGCATCAGTTGCCCATAGTGATCCATTGTCGTGATGCCTTTGATGAGGTGTTCGAAGTATTGGAACAGGAAAAAGACGATGGCCTTTTCGGGATTTTTCATTGTTTTACGGGAACCTTGGCGCAAGCCCATCAAGCTATATCATATAATATGAAGTTGGGCATTGGGGGAGTAGCTACCTTTAAAAATGGCAAAATAGATCAGTTTTTGAGCCAAATCGACCTGAAACATATTGTTCTGGAAACCGATTCGCCATATTTAGCACCGGCACCTTATCGCGGAAAACGGAACGAAAGCTCGTACATAGTGAAAGTGTTGGAAAAACTATCGTCCATATATAGTATGCCCGAAAAGGAAATTGCAGCAATCACCACGGAAAATTCCAAGGAAATATTCGGAATCTGAACTATGAAAAAGAAAACCAACATACTGCTGATCTATACCGGGGGAACCATCGGGATGGTGAAGGATTACAAAACAGGTGCGCTCAAAGCGTTCAATTTTGATGAACTCGTCAAAAATATTCCGGAATTAAATCAGTTGGATTGCAATCTTGAAGGAGTTTCGTTCGAAAACCCCATTGATTCTTCAAATATGAATCCTAATTATTGGACTAAGATTGCGGATATCATCGAAGAACATTACAAAGACCATGATGGTTTTGTGGTGTTGCACGGTAGCGATACCATGAGTTATTCTGCGTCGGCACTTAGTTTTATGCTGGAAAATCTGGAGAAACCGGTCATTTTCACAGGATCCCAATTGCCCATTGGGGACTTGCGTACTGATGCCAAGGAAAACCTGATTACTTCTATTGAAATAGCGGCTCTTCAGAAAAAAGGGAAACCTGTGGTGCAGGAAGTGGGATTGTATTTTGAGTATAAACTGTATCGTGCAAACCGAACCACCAAGATAAATGCGGAACATTTTGAGGCATTTGCCTCTTTAAATTATCCGCCATTGGTGGAATCCGGTGTTCATTTAAAGGTGCATCACAACTATTTATTAAAAAAAGTGACCAAAAATAAGTCGCTTCAAGTCCACAAAAAGATGGATAATAGGGTGGCCATTTTAAAATTATTTCCCGGGCTTAACCAAAATGTACTCCAATCCATGTTGAACATTCCTGATTTAAAGGCGCTTGTTTTGGAAACATACGGCGCAGGTAATGCTCCAATGGACGATTGGTTTTTGAATGAATTAAAAATCGCCAAAGAAAAAGGATTGCACATAATCAATGTAACTCAATGCTCTGGAGGAAGCGTTTTTATGGGGCATTACGAAACCAGTGAAAAGCTTAAGGAGATGCAACTGGTTAACGGCAAGGATATTACAACCGAGGCAGCTATTGCAAAGGCGATGTACCTAATTGGGACAAGGGTTCCCGACAAATTATTCAAGACAATTTTTGAGACGCCACTTCGCGGTGAAATGGTGTAAAATTAACGCTTCAAATTTCTATAACTAATTATTTTTTTGTTTATTGGTCGCCCTAAATGAAACAATAGAGAGGTGGCCGAGTGGTCGAAGGCGCACGCCTGGAAAGTGTGTATACACCAAAAGTGTATCGAGGGTTCGAATCCCTTCCTCTCTGCAAGGTATTTTAGTTTTTCTATTATAAAATTTTTATATCTTTAACATTATTAACTAACTAAATTTAAGTTTAAGTAAAATGAAAAAAATATCCTTTACTCTGGCTGCTGCCGGAATGTTTGTGATGGGAACTACAACTGCATCTGCAGCAATGTTGCAAGAAGAAGCTGAAGCCAGCAAAGGTTTCACCCAAGTATTAAAAGAGCAATTTATTCAAGGGGGACCTGCTTTTATGGGTATCGTACTTCTTTGTTTGATCTTGGGATTGGCTGTAGCCATCGAAAGAATTATTTATTTGAATTTGGCAACTACAAATTCCACTAAGTTGAAGCAACAAGTAGAAGATGCTTTGGCTTCCGGAGGTGTTGAGGCTGCTAAAGAAGTTTGTAGAAATACAAAAGGACCTGTTGCTTCTATCTATTACCAAGGTTTGGATAGAGTAGATGAGGGAATTGATTCTGCTGAAAAAGCGGTTGTTGCTTATGGAGGTGTACAAATGGGTCAATTGGAGAAAAACGTTTCTTGGTTGTCTTTGTTTATTGCTATTGCCCCCATGCTTGGATTTATGGGTACGGTAATCGGTATGATTGCTGCCTTCCAGAAAATTGCTGCAGTAGGTAACTTAAGTGCTTCCTTGATTGCAGGTGATATCCAGGTGGCGTTGTTGACAACTGTATTCGGTTTGATCACAGCGATTATCCTTCAGATTTTCTACAACTATATTATTGCTAAAATCGATAGTATCGTAAACGACATGGAAGACAGCTCAATTGCATTGATTGATATGTTGGCTGCCCACAAGAAATAATTACGAATTAAAAACTATCGAGAATCATGAATAAAATAGTAAAAATATTACTCATCGTCATCGGATTGCTTGCAGCCGTGCTTTGGTTCTCTCTTCCGTCTGCCGATGATCCAAACGCCATTAATAGTGGTTCAATGAACTTTATGTTCATTATTATGTACATCTTGTTGGCTATTGCAGTTATAACTACAGTAGTTTTCGGGTTTGCAAAATTGTTTACCACAAAAGGAAGTATTAAGAAAGCCCTTTTCGCCATTGGCGGATTGGCCATTGTAGTGGCTATATCTTACGGACTTTCATCTGATAATATGGCTGTCGTGGAAACAATGTCACAAAGAGGCGTAGAGACCACAGAAGGAACTGTGAAGAACATTGGAATGGGATTGAATGTATTTTTTATCCTTACCCTAATTGCGGTAATTCTAATGGTAGTACCAGGTTTGAAAAGAATGTTTGTTAAGTAAAAAAGTTAATTATGCCTAGAAGAAAAGGAGCACCGGAAGTAAATGCCGGCTCCATGGCGGATATTGCATTCCTCTTGCTTATCTTTTTCTTGGTGACCACCACCATTGAAACAGATGCAGGTTTGGACCGTATGTTACCGCCTATTGAGCCGCCAGATACAGATGTAATCATTAAGCAGAAGAACATTTTTACTGTTAATATCAATAGAAATGGACAACTTTTGGTTGAGGATAATCTAATGGAAATTAAGGATTTAAGAGAGGCTGCCACAGCATTTTTGGAAAATGGTGCGGATGGTACTTGTAGTTACTGTAAAGGTAGAAAGAATCCTTCCTCATCGGATAACCCAACAAAAGCCATTATCTCATTGAAAAATGATAGGGAAACCAAGTATAGTACATACATTACAGTTCAGAATGAATTGGTAGGTGCATACAACGACTTGCGTAACCGTGAAGCACAACGTTTGTTCGGTAGGGATTTCACCAAAATGGAAGCGGAGTACCTTAATCCAGAAACCCCATCAAGCGTAAGGGATGAGTTGAAAGATAAGGTGAAGCGTATCCAAGATATGTTCCCACAAAAGCTTTCAGAAGCAGAAACAACAACCAATTAAAAACTATTTAATATGGCTAAGTTTACCAAAAAGAAGGATGGCGATTTGCCAGCGGTGTCAACGGCTTCATTGCCAGATATCGTTTTCATGCTACTGTTCTTCTTTATGACCGTAACCACAATGAAAGATAGTTCGTTAATGGTTGCCAATACGCTTCCCAATGCTTCTGAAATAAAGAAGTTGGAAAAGAAGGATCGCGTAATTTACATTTATGTAGGAACACCTACTCAAGAATATCAAAAGGTTTTTGGTACAGAGCCGAAGATTCAATTGAATGATAAATTTGCCAATGTGGACGAAGTTGGTACATTCATATTGGCAGAACGTGCTAAAAAACCGCAAGAACTTCAAAATGTATTGACTACTGCTTTAAAGGTTGATAAAGATGCGAATATGGGTCTTATCACTGATATTAAGCAACAATTGAGAGAAGTTAATGCCCTTAAAGTGAATTATACCACTTATGAAGGGGATGCTTTTAACAATCTACAGTAGCCAATAGCTTAGATTTAGTGGGAAACGCCTCAAATTTTTAATTTGGGGCGTTTTTTGTTTAAAACAAACACATCATCATGTTTCGTATCATATTTCGATTTGGACTAGGGGCAGCTTCTATGTTGCTGTCAGCACCTATTTTCGGTCAGGCCACTTTATATGATGGGCAACAAGTGGATGATAGGTATTTAGAAGATCAATTTTATATTGGAGTTGGCTACAATGTTTTGGTTGATAAACCGGATAATGTTGCGCAGCGCAATCTTTCCTATAATCTACAAGTTGGCTTTATTAAGGATATCCCATTCAATCGAAAAAGAAATTTTGGAATAGGTTTGGGATTGGGCTATGCAATAAATTCCTATTATTCCAATTTAATGGTTACCGAAGAAGCTGATGCGTTCTTATATGAAATAGTGGATGAGTCCAATTTTAATAGGAGTAAGTTGGCCACTCATGCCATTGAATTTCCTTTCGAATTAAGATGGCGCACTTCTACCGCCGAAGATTATAAGTTTTGGCGAATTTATGCCGGTGCCAGATTGGGTTATGTTTTTTCCGGTAGGTCCAAGTTGGTGACAGAAACTGGTAATACTACTTTTTCCAATCCTGATATTGAAAAGTTCCAATATGGACTTACATTGAATTTTGGGTACAATACATGGAACATTCATGCCTATTATGGTTTAAATACTTTACTCAAGGAAGGAACTGCCATTGAGGCTGGTGATCCTATTGATTTTAGGGTCCTTAGAATTGGTTTGATATTCTATATCCTATAACCAGTATTTCAAAATAATCAACTGGGAGCAACAGCCAAGGAGAAAGCCTATCAGAAGTTCGTTTTTGGTGTGTGCTTTAAGGTATAATCTAGAAGTAGCCACCATCCCCGTAAAAAGCGTAAACAGGCTGATCGCAATGGTAATATTGATTTCAAAATGAATACTCAAGGCAATCATAAAAGTTAGGATACTACCCATGCCCAACAGGTGCATACTCGTCTTAAATTTAAAGAATAGTAGGATAAGTGTAGCGCTAGTAGCAGTTAGCAACCCTGTAAAATAGTAAAAGAGCTCGTTTACGTAATTATTTGGTATTACCTTATATAGTATCATCAAAAAGATGATACAGCTTATATAAAGAGGGTATTTTCGTTCTTGTATGGTCGGTAAAAATATGGAGCTGATTACCCCCAAGTTCTTCAAGATCAAGAAAAAGATGATAGGGATAATTATAGTTAGTATGAAAATTGGAAGTATGTTCCCGCTTTGGGTTTCCAAAGTACTGTAAGGAGCAATCATGAAATAAACAATCGTGCCTCCAATTGGTATAAATAGTGGATGGAATAGGTACGAGATAATGTGGAATATATGCCGCATCAAATTTCCTTTCTTAACCTTGCCACAGGTATGCCAAGCTGTTCCCGATATTTGGCTACGGTTCGCCGGGCAATAGGGTAGCCCCTTTCTTTTAGAATTTTGGCTAATTTAGCATCGGTAAGGGGTTTTTTCTTCTCTTCGTCCCGAATAACGGTTTCTAGAATCTTTTTTATTTCTTTAGTGGAAACATCCTCTCCTTGTTCATTCTTCATGGACTCGGAAAAGAAATCTTTTATCAATTTGGTGCCATAGGGCGTATCCACATATTTGCTGTTGGCTACCCGTGAAACCGTGGAAACATCCATGTCTATTTTGTCCGCAATATCCTTTAGAATCATAGGGCGCAATTTTCTCTCGTCCCCCGTCATAAAATATTCTTTTTGATATTCCATAATGGTGCTCATGGTAATAAAAAGTGTTTGCTGCCGCTGCTTTATGGCGTCTATAAACCATTTTGCCGCATCTAACTTTTGTTTGATGAACATCACCGTGTCCTTTTGGGATTTCGACTTTTCCTTGGCATTTTTATAGCCTTCCAGCATATTGCTGTAATCTTTGGAAACATGGAGCTCTGGAGCATTTCGCCCGTTTAGGGTCAGTTCCAGTTCGCCATCAACAATTTTAATGGAGAAATCAGGTACAATATGCTCGATCATTCGGGTGTTCCCTGAATAGGATCCTCCTGGTTTTGGATTAAGTTTTTCTATTTCTAAAATGGCCTCTTTGAGTTGCTCCTCGGAAATGTGGTGTTTCTGTATAAGCTTGGTGTAGTGCTTTTTTGTGAAATGATCAAAGGACTTTTCAAGAATATTTATGGCTAGCTCAACAGATGGTTTTTGCTCTTTTCGTTTAAGTTGAATAATCAAACATTCGTCCAAAGATCGTGCAGCTACACCTGGTGGATCCAAATCTTGAACAATTTTAAGAACCTCCTCGATTTTATCCTCTTCCACATAGATATTCTGTGTAAAGGCGAGGTCATCCATGATGTCTGCGAGCGGTCTCCGTATATAGCCGCTTTCGTCCACGCTGCCCACTAAAAATTCAGCAATGGCCCATTCCTGATCGTCCAGATAAGCAGTGTTCAGTTGATTGATCAAGTATTGGTTGAACGATGTTCCTGCAGCATAGGGAACCCTTTTGTCATCATCGTCCGCACTATAATTGTTTGCTTGTGTGCGGTAATCGGGAATTTCATCGTCACTCAGGTAATCATCAATATTGATTTCTTCGGTGTCAATGTTTTCATTGTCTGCCGAATCATCATAAGTGTCCTCGTAAATATCATCCAAAGCATCGGTTTCCTCTTTACCGCTTTCCAAGGCAGGGTTTTCCTCCAGCTCTTGTTTTAACTTTTGTTCAAAAGCCTGTGTTGGCAATTGAATAAGTTTCATGAGCTGAATCTGCTGTGGAGACAGTTTTTGGGAAAGCTTAAACTGTAGATGTTGTTTCAGCATACGGATTGATGATTTACAATCTTACTTTCTTAAAATAATAAAATCAAATTAAAACTCTGCATTCTGGGGTGTTCTAGGGTAGGGGATTACGTCCCTTATGTTCCCCATTCCTGTGGCAAATTGTACCATACGTTCAAAGCCTAGACCAAAACCACTATGTACTGCGGTTCCAAATTTCCTTAGATCAAGGTACCACCAAAGTTCTTTGGCATCGATATCCAGCTCTTTGATTTTTTGTTCCAGTACATCCAATCGTTCTTCCCTTTGCGAACCTCCGACAATCTCACCGATACCAGGGAAAAGCACATCCATGGCACGTACAGTTTTACCATCCTCGTTCAATCGCATATAAAATGCCTTGATATCTGCAGGATAATCAAAAAGAATAACGGGGCACTTAAAGTGTTTTTCTACCAAGAAGCGTTCATGCTCGCTTTGCAGGTCTGCACCCCATTCATCAATGGGGAACTGGAACTTCTTTTTTTTGTTCGGCTTACTGTTCTTTAATATATCAATGGCCTCTGTGTAAGATACCCTTTTGAAATTGTTCTCGACCACAAATTTCAGCTTTTCTATCAATGCCATTTCTGAGCGCTCGTTCTGTGGTTTGGTCTTCTCTTCATCCAACAAACGTTTTTCCAAGAATTCCAGGTCATCTTGGCAATGGTCCAAGACGTACTGTATAATATATTTTATGAAATCTTCCGCAAGGTCCATGTTGGCATCCAGATCAAAGAAGGCCATCTCGGGCTCGATCATCCAGAACTCAGCCAAGTGGCGTGATGTGTTGGAGTTTTCCGCCCTAAACGTGGGGCCAAAAGTATAAACTTTACCAAGTCCCATGGCGTAGGTTTCTGCTTCCAACTGACCTGATACGGTAAGGTTGGTCTCTTTTCCAAAAAAGTCCTCTGAGTAATCCACTTCACCTATATCGTCCAATGGTGGTTTTTTGGCATCCAAAGTAGATACGCGGAACATTTCCCCGGCACCTTCGGCATCGGAACCTGTGATGATCGGAGCGTGCATGTAGTAAAACCCGTTTTGCTGAAAATAGCTGTGAACGGCAAAAGAAAGTACTGACCTAACTCGCATTACAGCGGAAAAGGTGTTGGTCCTCACTCTAAGGTGTGCCTTTTCCCTTAAAAACTCCAATGAATGCTTTTTAGGTTGGATAGGGTAGGTTTCCGGGTCGGCGGTACCATGTACAAATATATCCGTAGCCTGGATTTCCACACTTTGTCCCCGGCCTTGGCTTTCTTCCAAAGTTCCAGTTATTTTAAGGGCAGCTCCGGTCGAAATTTGTTTGAGCAATGCTTCATCCAAATTTTCAAAATCTACGACACATTGGAGGTTATGTATGGTCGAACCATCGTTCAGTGCGATAAATCGATTACTTCTAAATGTTTTTACCCATCCATTTACTTCAACGGAATCTCCTACGGGTTGCTTGGCTAGCAATTCTTTTATGGAATAAGACATCATTCTAATACTATCGAAATTTAATTGGTAAAGATAGGTTTTTGATAAAAAACGATGGCAATGGAACCGTCTATTTTATGGCATTTGGAAACACTATTTGTCCTTGAGGTTGTCTTCGTCCTGGGGCAAAATGTCGATTTGAGGTTTTTTGAGCACCTGTTTGTTGGCAATACTTCTTTCCAAAGACAATAGCAACGATGGCAACAAAATCAAATTGGACAACATGGCGAACAGCAAAGTGGCCGAAACCAAACCTCCCAATGCTTTGGTGCCTCCAAAGCTTGAGATGGTAAAGACAGAAAACCCAAAGAACAAAACAATGGACGTGTAGAACATGCTCACCCCTGTTTCACGCAAAGCGGCATATACCGATTTTTTAATGTGCCAACGATGTGCGGTGAGTTCTTGACGGTATTTGGCCAGGAAATGAATCGTATCATCAACCGATATCCCAAAGGCAATACTAAACACCAAGATGGTTGAAGGTTTTATAGGCACCCCCAAATACCCCATAACCCCTGCAGTGATTACCAGTGGCAGTAAATTGGGCACCAAGGATATGATAACCATTTTAAAGGACCGGAATAGATAAGCCATAAAGAGTGAAATCAATCCGATGGCCAGTGCTAAGGACAATAGCAAGTTTTTGACCAAATATTTTGTTCCTTTTAGGAACAATAGAGCTTTCCCGGTCATAAAAACATCGTATCGTTCCGATGGAAATTCTTTTGCGATAGCTTCTTGAAGGTCCTTTTCAATTTCCTCCATACGGTCGATTTTTACATCTTGCATGTACGTGGTCAAACGAGCTGTTTGGCCTGTACTGTCAACAAAGCTTTGTAAAAAATCTGTTCCTTCGGTAGATGATTTTTGAACGGCATTCATAATGAATGTGTTCTCTTGGCTCGTCGGCAGCTGATAGTATTTTGGAATTCCATTGTAAAAGGCCTGCTTGGAGTATTTCACCAAGTCCACAATGGAAATGGGTCTGGATAACTCGGGTATCTCGTCGATAACGGTACCCAACCGATCCATTCGTTTCAGTGTGGCAGGTTTAACCACTCCATTTTTACGTTTGGTGTCCACCACGATTTCCATGGGCATAATGCCATCAAACTCGGCTTCAAAAAACTGGATGTCCTTATAGAAATGACTTTTCTTCGGGAGGTCTTCAATCCTGCTTCCTGTTATCCGCATTTGGTAAATTCCAATAATGCTCAACACCAAAACGGCCACGGTGGTAATGTAAACGGCAATTCTATGGTTTCTTACCATGTTCTCCATCCAATTGACAAAAATGTCCATCCATTTTTTGTTCAAATGCTTTAAGTGCTTGGTTTTTGGTAGCGGCATAAAGCTGTAAACGATGGGTATGATCAAGAGTGATAGAATAAATATTCCAATAATGTTGATGGAAGCTACAATCCCGAATTCTCTTAAAAGGTCACTATCCAAAATAATAAAGGTGGCAAAACCCGAAGCCGTGGTAATGTTCGTCATTAAAGTGGCATTACCAATCTTGGAGATGACCCGTTGTAGTGATAGCGCTTGGTTCCCATGTTTTTTGACCTCTTGCTGATATTTATTGATCAAGAAAATACAGTTGGGAATACCGATTACAATAATCAATGGCGGAATAAGAGCCGTAAGAATCGTGATTTCGTATTTGAGTAGGCCAAGTATTCCAAAGGCCCACATTACCCCGATGATCACAACGCACATGGAGATAAACGTAGCTCTAAAACTTCTAAAGAAAAAGAAGAAAATAATAGAAGTAACCAAAAGTGCACCTACTATAAAGAGACCGATTTCGTCCACAATGGATTTTGTATTCCAAGTTCGAATGTAGGGCATTCCGGAAACACGGACATCCATATTGGTCTCTTGTTCAAAATCATCTACAAGCTCGGCGAGATCATTGAGAATAAACTCGTTTCGTACCGCCGTGTTCATAATATCCTTATCTAGATAAATAACGGTTTGAATGGTACCGGTTTTGGGATTGTAAACCAGATTATCGTAAAAAGGCAGTTCGTTGAAAAGGTGGTTTGTGAGTGAATCTATTTCAGATTTGGTTTTGGGAGGAGCGGCGATTAAGGGCTCCATGGAGAACGTTTGGGTGTCGTTATCTTTAATTAGCTCCTTCAGGTTTTCCAAGGAAATAACATAATCAATTTCAGGAAAAGCCTCAAGCTGTTTGCTCAATGTGTTCCATCGGTTGAAATTCTTGGGAGTAAACAAGGCAGAATCCTTGATGGCCAAAACTATTGCATTGCCTTCCTCGCCAAATATTTGGGTAAAAGCATTGTACTGAACACTAGCTGGGTGGTCGTCGGGAAGAATATTGGCTTCTGTATTGGAAAAACGCATGTTTTTCCACTGTAGGGCCAAGAAAACAGTAAAGGCAACAATACCTAGTAGAATGAGTATTCTATTACGAAGTATGATTCCTGCGACCTTTGGCCAAAATCCTTTAGTGAGCTTTGCTACCATGTGGGTTTTGTTGGGCGCAAAGGTAAAAAATGATATGTTGTGTTCCTAGGAAAGACTCCTGCCAAAATCCAAGTTTTAAACCTTCATGATCTCGGCCTCTTTTGAAGTCAAGATGGCATCCACTTTATCGCTATAGGAGTTGGTCAATTCCTGTACGTCAACTTCAGCATTTTTCAATAGGTCTTCGGAGATATCCAATGCTTTTAATTCTTTGTTTGCATCTTGTCTGGCACTTCGGATACTCACTTTAGCATCTTCCGCCTCTCCTTTGGCCTGTTTTGCAAGCTGTATTCTTCTTTCTTCTGTCAAAGGTGGAACATTGATAATTACCATTTCACCATTGTTCATTGGATTAAATCCCAAATTGGCGTTCATAATGGCAGTTTCGATGTCGCCAAGAAGGTTTTTTTCCCAAGGCTGTACGGAAAGCGTTCGGGCATCTGGAGTGTTGATGTTGGATACTTGGGAAAGCGGTGTCTGTGACCCGTAGTAGTCCACCATAACCGTGGAAAGCATCATTGGGCTGGCTTTACCTGCCCTAATTTTGGTCAATGCTTTTTGCAAGTGTTCAATACTTGCATCCATACTTTCTTTTGTACTATCAAGAATAAATTTTACGTCTTCGTCCATAACTTTCAAATTTAAAAAACTAAAACCAAAGTATAGGTCAATTTAAACATTGACCACAGTTCCGATATTTTCTCCAGATACTATTTTCATTAAGTTGCCACGTGTGTTCATATCAAAGACTACAATGGGCAATTCATTTTCCTGACTCAATGTAAATGCTGTGGTGTCCATTACTTTAAGTCCTTTGGAAAGCACTTCATTAAAGGAAATAGAATCAAATTTGGTGGCATTTTTATCTTTTTCGGGGTCCGATGTATAAATACCGTCGACACGCGTTCCCTTTAAAATAACATCAGCTTTTATTTCGATGGCCCTAAGTACAGCTGCAGAATCCGTAGTGAAATAGGGGTTCCCTGTTCCTCCGCCAAAAATTACCACTCTTCCTTTTTCCAAATGGCGAATGGCTCTTCTTCTTATGAAGGGTTCTGCAACTTCGTTGATTTTTATGGCAGACTGCAGTCTAGTTTGAACTCCATTTAGTTCGAGTGCACTCTGTAGGGCAAGACCGTTGATTACTGTGGCCAACATGCCCATATGGTCGCCTTGGACCCTATCCATCCCTTGACTTGCTCCGGCAAGGCCTCTAAAAATGTTTCCTCCGCCTATTACAATAGCCACCTCAACACCTTTCTCAACAACAGATTTTATTTCATCGGCATATTCGTCCAATCGTTTGGCATCTATACCGTATTGTTGTTCGCCCATTAAGGCTTCTCCACTTAATTTTAATAAAATTCTTTTGTAATGCATTGAGAGTTTCTTGAAGTCCGGACAAAAATAATCAAAATTATTTACGGGAAATCATAGAAAAATAAGATATGCCCAGAATAAAAAGAATAAAAAAATCCATACATTCTGTAACCTTTTTAAAAAAGTACGGTATATCCTTCAACAGGCCTAAAAAACCAGAAAATTGCAAAACCTAACCGACAATAACTTAATGATGAAAGTAAAGAATGGCGACTTGGATAAGTTGGGTCTGCTCTATGAACGGCACAAAAGAAATCTTTTTGGTTTCTTCTACAACTTGGGGAACAATCCTTCGGTGAGTGAAGATTTAGTGCAGAATGTGTTTGTGAGAATTTTGAAATACAGGAGATCTTATAAGGGAGATGGTTCGTTCACTGCCTGGATGTTCAGTATGGCAAGGAATATCAACTATGACCACCATATTAAGGTTTCCAAACAGAACATATCCAGGGATATTGCTCCAGAAGATACTGAAATGGGATCGGAGGATAGCCTAAACGAAGCTATGGATCAAAATGGGAATGCAATTATGTTGAGGCAAGCCCTTTCCCTTTTACCTAACGACAAAAGAGAAATTTTGCTTTTGAGCAAGTACAGGGACCTGAAGTTGAATGAAATTGCCGAGATACTGGGTTGCACCGAGGGGGCTGCCAAGGTTAGGACCCATAGGGCACTTAAGGAGTTAAGAACGATTTTTTTACAATTGGAAACAGCATGATGGAAGAAGGAAAATTTGAATTGGAAGCAATGGATTTTATGATGGGGGCCATGTCTTCGGATAAGGCAAGGAAGTTCGAGAAGTTTTTGGATAAAAATCCTAAGTATAAAGAAAGGTATACAGATTTGGTAGATACGTGGAACATGGTTGACGTTCTTGACGCTCCAGAACCCTCGGCTAAAATGGACGAAACGTTTTTTGAAATGCTTTCCAATGAAGTAGATAAGAAAAGGAGTAGTTCTATGGGTGGTAATTTTCTTGAAAGATTGTTCTCCATTTTTAGGCCGCAATTGGCATTTGCAATTTTATTGCTGGTCATTGGTTTAGGGGCAGGCTATTATTTTGCACCATTGATGGGACGTGATCAGCCAATACAAATTTCGGTTAATGGTAATGAAACAGCGGAAGTAAGGCAAAAGTTGGTGCTGACGCTCTTAGATCAACCTTCGGCCAATCAAAGATTGCAGGGGGTAGGCGAAGCCAATAAGTTCGAGAATGCAGATGATATTGTGATCAAGGCCCTTTTGCAGACCCTCAATCATGATTCCAATGTAAATGTACGATTGGCTGCTGTTGAGTCTTTGATCAATTATGTGGATAATCCTTTGGTTAGGCAGGGCTTGGTGAAGTCCATTCCAAATCAAGAATCCCCGATTTTACAAATTACCCTTGCCAATTTAATGGTAGCGTTGCAAGAAAAGGCTTCCATAGAACCATTCAAGCAATTGCTCAAACAAAAGGAATTGGATACTACGGTAAAAAAGAGAATTGAGAAAAGTATTGAATCAATCATATAGTTTATTTATCAATCGCCCTTTGGGCAAAATCAAATTACGAACAGTCAAAATTTTTAAAAAATGAAGAAACGGTTATTAATTATGACATGTCTTTCTCTTGGGATTGGTATGTGGAGTGCAAAGGCACAACAAAAGGAATTCAAGGAGGTAATTCAAAAAAATATTGCCCTTGTCAATACTTCTAGCAATAGTTTGGTAGTAAAAAATGTATTTGGCTCTGTTGCCGTTGAAGGTTATGGTGGTAACGAAGTTGTTTTGGAGGTTGAAAGGATTATTACGGCGGACAATGCTCGTGATTTAGAACGGGGAAAAGAAGAGCTTACACTAGAAGTTGTGCAAGAATCCGATAGGGTCATTCTTTATCCCAATGCCCCGTACATAGAATTTGATAAAGAAAAATTACGGTATAATTGGTGCAACAATAATGAGGATATTCCCTATGAGCATGTACTGAACTTCAAGTTGAAAGTTCCCAATGCTGTAAAAATCAATGTAAGTACGGTGAACGATGGAGAATTACTTGTTAAAAACACCAAAGGTGAATATGTGGAGGTAAATAATGTGAATGGAGGGATTGTCCTATCAAATATTATGGGAAAGACCAAAGTGCATTGTATTAATGGTGATGTGGATATTTCATACGCGGAAAACCCGAGTGTGGAGTCCAGATATTATGCATTGAACGGGGACATCAATATTTCGTATCAAGAGTCTCTTTCGGCCAAAATATCTTTCAAAAGCATGAATGGGGAAATGTTCACGGATTTTAACATAGACAAACAGTTTATGAAGACAAATAAAAAGGAAGGAAGTACAGGCAAACCCAAATATAAATATGAGACTAGGCCTGTTGTACAAATAGGTGGGGGCAAAGTTGATTTTGATTTTGAGACTTTGAACGGAAATGTATTCATCAAAAAAATATAAAGGCATGAGAAGAATAAAAAACCTAATAATTGTTGGACTAGTTCTTTTTACAGGAATAGTATCAGCGCAGAAAAAGGAAGTGGACTTGTTTGCAGTTCCACTTAGCAGTCCAGGGCAAGAAGGAACGTTAAAACTTGATCAAATCAGTGGATCAATTACGGTAACTGGTTATGAGGGCAAGGATGTTATTGTGAAAGTTTTTGTTGTTGAGGGTGAAGAAACCTCGAACAAGACTAAAAATGGGATGAAACGGATCGGTAATTCAGGGCTGAACATAAGTGCTGAAGAAGACAGCAACGTGGTAACGATTGATAATGAGGCTTGGAACAGAAGAACGGATTTTGATATTAAGGTGCCCTACAACTTTTCGTTAAACTTAAGTACGGTAAACAATGGTGACATCAGTGTTCAAGATGTTTCGGGCGACTTAGAAATTAGCAATGTCAATGGAAGTATAACCCTGGGTAGTGTGGAGGGTGCCGTAACGGCCAATACCACCAATGGAGAGGTGAAAGTGGACTTTAAAAGTTTAAAGAATATGGTAGATATGGCCTTTAGTAGCTTTAATGGAGATGTTGAGGTCGTCTTTCCCAGTTCGGTGAAAGCAAATGTGAAAGCAAAATCCGATATGGGTGATATTTATACGGATTTTGATGTGACCATTGTGGAGAACAAACCTGTAGTGGATAAAAAGCAAGCTTCAGGAAAATATAAAGTGAAGTTGGAACAATGGTTGAAAGGAAAAATCAATGGGGGTGGTCCCGAGCTAATGTTCAAAACCTTTAATGGCGATATTTTGATAAAATCAAAGTAAGAACCAATTATCTTAAACATAAAAAAGCCCCTTTAAAAGGGGCTTTTTTTGATAATTATATTGTTGTAATTAACCCAATGCTACTCTTGAGAAACCAGTAACTTCCAGGCTGGAATCTACAGATTTAACGTACTGAGCAACACTTTGCTTACTATCTTTAATAAAATCTTGGTTCACCAAGGTGTTGTCTTTAAAGAAACGCTTCAATTTACCTTGAGCAATTTTATCCAACATTTCTTCTGGCTTACCTTCTTGACGCAATTGGTCTTTTGCAATTTCGATTTCTTTATCGATGATTGACTGATCTACACCATCTTCGTTCAAGGCAACCGGGTTCATGGCAGCAGCTTGCATGGCTACATCCTTAGCAGCTTCAGCAGCGCCATCAACATTGGCGGACAAACCAACCAAGGTTGCAATTTTGTTGCCAGCGTGGATGTAAGATCCAACAAAAGGGGCGTTCAATCTTTCAAAGCTTCCGATTTCGATTTTCTCACCGATAACACCGGTTTGCTCTGTCAATTTATCGGCAACGGTCATTCCCTCAAAGGAAGCAGCAAGAAAATCATCTTTGCTGTCGTAACCTAGTGCCAAATCAGCCAAATCGTTCGCAAGTTTTACAAAGGTGTCGTTTTTAGCAACAAAGTCTGTTTCGCAGTTTAAAGAGATAACTACACCATGAGTGCTATCACCGTTTACTTTTGCGATGGCAGCACCTTCAGATGATTCTCTGTCGGCTCTTTTTGCTGCAACTTTTTGACCTTTCTTCCTTAGGATTTCTATTGCTTTATCAAAATCACCTTCTGCTTCGACCAAAGCTTTTTTGCAATCCATCATTCCAGCTCCGGTGGTCTTTCTTAATTTATTTACCTCTGCGGCGGTAATCTTTGCCATTTTCTTTTCTTTTTAAATTTTATGTAAAGTAAAACACTGTAAAAGTGTTTTTGTTTAGGACAATGTTAAATCAAAAGGTTTATTCAACCCCTCCTTTTACACTGTCTTGCCATTCTTTAAGTTCGTCCCATTTTCCATCGGCAGCCATTTTTGCTTGCTTTGGCCAAGATGTTGGATCTAAATGAGCTAAAGTAGAGCTCGCTTCGGACAAAATTTCCTTAACTTTTTCAGCATCGGCATCAGCAAGTTCGGCGTAAGTCTTCATCCCATTAGCTACAAGAGCCTCTGCAGCTTTTGGTCCTATACCTTCAATTTTGGTAAGGTCATCGGACTTAGCTTTAGCTTCTTTTTTTGCAGGCTTTTCCTCAGCGGCTTTCTCCTCTTTCTTTGGAGCGGCTTCGGCTTTTTTGGCTGATTTTTCTTCAGCGGCCTTTTCTTCCTTTTTTGGAGCGGCCTCAGCTTTTTTCTCCTCTTTTTTAGGCGCTTCCTCTGTTTTGGCAGCTTTAGCTTCTTCGTTGTCTTTTCCTCCCGTTTTCTCGCTCTTGCGCTCTTCCAAACCTTCAGCAACTGCTTGAGTCACTGATTCCATGATAATTTCAATGGATTTACCGGCATCATCATTGGAAGGTACAGCATAGTCAACATCGCGGGGGTCAGAGTTGGTATCCACCATGGCAAAAATTGGAATGTTCAATTTTTGAGCTTCTTTAACTGCGATGTGCTCACGCATGGTGTCAACAATAAAAAGTGCACCTGGCAAACGAGTCATGTCGGCAATAGAGCCTAAGTTTTTGTCCAACTTCGCACGTAAACGGTCAACTTGCAATCTTTCTTTTTTGGAAAGTGTGTTGAACGTACCATCTTTTTTCATGCGGTCGATAGCTGCCATTTTCTTAACAGCTTTACGAATGGTCACAAAGTTGGTCAACATACCACCTGGCCATCTTTCTGTGATGTACGGCATGTTCACTTTGGATACTTTGTCCGCTACAATGTCCTTTGCTTGTTTTTTTGTGGCTACAAAAAGGATTTTTCTTCCTGAGGATGCAATTTTCTTAAGGGCTTCGTTAGCTTCCTCAAGTTTTGCTACCGTTTTGTAGAGATTGATTACGTGGATTCCGTTACGCTCCATATAGATGTAAGGAGCCATGTTTGGATTCCACTTTCTTGTTAGGTGCCCAAAATGCACACCTGCTTCCAGTAAGTCTTTTACTTCAATTTTACTTGCCATTTCTTGTACTTAGTTTACGTTCCGTTGTAAGTAGCAATGCATTGGTGGTCACAAAATTTTGTTCGCCCAACCCATTTAGATGCTAAACTAGTTTCCAAAAAGTCGAATACATTATCCTTTTTAGAACAACGACAACTTGGTTAAAAATTTAACCCTGAAAGTATAGTACATAATTTCAGGGTTTTCAATGAACTTATCTATAATTGAATGCCGTAGCACCCAAAGTATATTAACGTTTGGAGAATTGGAATTTCTTACGGGCTTTCTTCTGACCGAATTTCTTCCTTTCCACCATTCTTGGGTCTCTTGTCAATAAACCTTCTGGTTTAAGAACGCTTCTGTTTTCTGCATCTATTTCGCACATTGCTCTCGACAAAGCCAAACGAACAGCTTCTGCCTGACCAGTGATACCGCCACCGTAAACATTTACTTTTACGTCGTAGTTACCATCTGTCTCAGTTAAAGTGAAAGGTTGTTTCACTTTGTACTGCAATGTACCAGTGGTAAAGTAATCGTTAAGATCTCTTTTGTTTACTGTGATGTTTCCAGATCCTTCGGAAACATATACTCTAGCCACAGCGGTTTTTCTTCTACCTATCTTATGAACCACTTCCATTATTTGTAGTCGTTTAAGTTTATAGCTTTTGGTTTTTGCGCTTCTTGCCCGTGCTCAGCACCTGCATACACTTTAAGGTTTCTGAACAAGTCAGCCCCAAGTTTGTTTTTTGGAAGCATTCCTTTTACAGAGGCTTCAATGATGCGCTCAGGATGTTTTTCCAAAACTTCTAATGCGGAAGCAGAACGCTGTCCACCAGGATACCCTGTATATCTTTGATATTCCTTATCCTCCCACTTGTTGCCGGTCATATTGATTTTCTCAGCATTGATGACAATAACATTGTCTCCACAATCAACATGAGGGGTAAAGTTGGTCTTGTATTTCCCTCTAAGTATTTTGGCTACTTTAGACGCCAATCTTCCTAAGGTCTGTCCTTCAGCATCAACCAATAACCAGTGTTTGTCAACAGTAGATTTATTGGCGGAAATAGTTTTATAACTTAATGTATCCACTTCTCGAATATTATTGATTTAATAACCTATCCCGAATAACGGGCTGCAAATGTACAATTATTAGATTGAAATACAAACGGTTGATTTGGAATATTTTTCTACTTTTTTCAATTTCAATCTTCGGGTGAAAAAAGAGAGCGGCAATATAGTCCGTGAAAGTGTTAAAAAAAGATTAAAAAAATATTTCTGCTGTAACTCATACGATTTTTAGTGGTCTTTACTGCATCAATCTAATTCAAAAAACGAATCCGTGAGAAACGCAGTTCTGGTTTTCCTGACCCTATTCTTTATTTACAACACTCAAGCACAAGATTCTACCGAAGTAATCATCAAAAAACAATATACCACCCAGGCCTTAGGGGAATATGCAGCTCCTACCATAAATGGTATTTTGGAGGATGAGGCATGGAATCTGGTAGAATGGGGCGGTGATTATATTGAATGGCAACCCGATGAGAACACACCACCTTCCCATCAAACCAAATTTAAGATACTATATGATAGCAAGAACCTATATATAGGTGTACGCTGTTATGATGATGAGCCCGATAAAATCGTAAAAAGATTGTCTCGAAGGGATGGTTTTGATGGTGACTGGGTGGAGTTTAATATTGACAGTTATTTTGATAAACGTACTGCATTTTCTTTTACCATTACCGCAGCAGGGGTAAAAGGTGATGAGTTTATATCAAACAATGGGAACAATTGGGATTCTAGTTGGAACCCTATCTGGTATGCCAAGGCCCATGTGGATGATGAGGGTTGGACCGCTGAACTTCGTATACCCTTAAGTCAATTAAAGTTTGGAAGTGCCGAGGAGCAAGTTTGGGGTTTCCAGTCGACCAGACGATTTTTTAGAAACGAAGAACGCTCCGTATGGCAACGTAAGCCTGTGGATCAACCTGGCTGGGTAAGTGAGTTTGGAGAACTACATGGTCTAAAAAATATTGAGCCGCAAAAGCAGTTGGAGATTCAACCCTACACGGTAGCAAAAACCGAAACCTACGAAGCGGAAGAAGGGAATCCGTTTCGAGATGGTAGCGAAAGTAATATCACCGTTGGATTGGATGCCAAAATTGGAATTACCAACGACTTAACCTTGGATTTGACGGTCAACCCCGATTTTGGACAAGTGGATGCCGACCCTTCGGCTATTGCGTTGGACGGGTTTCAGATATTCTTCCAAGAACGACGTCCATTTTTTGTGGAGAACAAAAATATCTTCGATTTTAGGGTTTCCCAATCCGAAGCTGGCAATACATTTGGTTCCGATAACATATTTTATTCAAGAAGAATTGGTAGGAGTCCACAAGGATATCCGAATACTTCTGATGGCGAGTTTGTGGACCAGCCTGACAATACTCCAATTATCGGCGCAGCAAAGTTTAGTGGCAAGACCAAAGATGGATGGGCCATAGGTGCGCTCGAAAGTGTGACTGCACAGCGAACTGCTACCATTTTAAATGGAGATGGGGACACTCGTAAAGAAATGGTGGAGCCCCTTACCAATTATTTTGTGGGTAGATTACAAAAAGACTTTAACCAAAGAAACTCCTACATAGGGGGAATCTTTACGGCGACCAATAGGGAACAAATCCCCGAACAGCTCAATTTTTTGCATGATGCCGCCTATACTGGTGGTCTGGATTTTAAGCATCAATGGGCCAATCGTGACTGGTATGTTGGGGGTAATATTACCATGAGTCATGTTCGTGGAAGTGAGGAAGCCATCACAAACACCCAAGAATCCATTACACATTTGTTCAATAGGGTTGGTGCCGATCATGTTGAAGTGGATACTACAAGAACATCAATGACCGGAACAGGAGGCAACGTACAAATAGGTAAGGTGGGTAATGGTCACTGGAAATTTGAATCTGGCGCCACATGGCGTTCACCGGAATTGGAACTCAACGATATCGGATTTCAGCGACAAGCTGACGATGTAAGGCATTATACTTGGATAGGATATCAAACCCTAAAACCTGATAGCACCTTTAGGCGTGTGGGCATCAACTATAACCATTGGACAGCATGGGATTTTCAAGGCAATCATAATTATCTGCAGTTTAATACAAACAGTTGGCAAAACTGGAAAAATAACTGGAGAACCAACATTGGATTCAATTATGCACCTATTGAATATTCCAATTTTGCTTTACGGGGAGGCCCTAGGTTAAGGCAATCCCCTTGGATGAGTTTTTGGAACAGTGTCAACACCGACTACAGAAAAAAATTAAGGTTCTCGTTTTTTCACAATGGTAGAAAGGCTCTGGATAACTCCATAAAGAACTATTATATGGAAGGAGGTTTTGTGTACCAGCCCATAAATGCATTACGGATTTCAGTTTTTCCGTCCTTGAGAATCAATCAAGATAAATTACAGTTTATTGATAATTTTGATGATGTGAATGGTTCGCCGCGATACCTGAACGGTGAAATCAATCAGCGTACGCTGAGCATGTCGTTTCGATTGAACTATACCATCAATCCGAATTTGACCATTCAATACTGGGGACAACCCTTTATTTCCAGAGGACGCTATTCCAACTTTAAACACATTACCGACCCCATAGCCAAAACTTTTGATAATCGATTTGTTCAGTATAACGATCAACAAACCAGTTTGGTCGATGGGACTTATGCCATTGATGAAGATTTGGATGGTGTGACCGATTTTAGTTTTGATGACCCCGACTTTTCTTTTGTACAGTTCCGTTCCAACTTGGTAATCCGTTGGGAATATATTCCGGGCTCGGAAATTTTCTTGGTGTGGTCGCAAGATGTGACCCAATCAGGAAATCCTGCTGATGGATTGTTGTCTAGTTTAGGGGATAATATTTTTGGACAAAAACCGCACAATATCTTTTTGTTGAAGGCTACTTATAGATTTGTACTCTAAACAAGTTTTTTGAGTGCCTTCACCAAAGCCTCATTCGCCTCGGGATTACCAATGGTGATTCTAACTTTACCAGGGGCGCCAAATTGTGAAACGGGGCGAACCATGATACCTTGTTCCATCATTTTGTCCGTAAATTCCATTTCGGGCAATGGCGGGTCAATGATAAAAAAGTTGGCTTGGCTTGGCCAATATTTGATGCCCAATTCATCAAATGCCTTAGCGATATAGTTTCTACCTTCTAAAACGGTTTTTACCGTTTTTTCAATGAATTCGGTGTCGTTCAAAGCTCCAATGGCTGCCTCAATGGAGGTCAATGGGAGTAAAAAAGGTTTGTGGATTAGACGTACATAGTTGGCAATGGTCGGCGTAGTGTAACCATATCCGATGCGTTGTCCTGCCAAACCATAGGTTTTGGAAAAACTATTGAGCCCAACCACATTGTGGCCTTCCAAAACATAAGGCAATGCGGTAACATAATCTTCCGCATCGGCAAAATGGCGGTAGACTTCATCGAACACCACTAAAATGTTTTTGGGAACACGAGCCATAAAATCATCCATTACGGGTTTTGGAATATAGGTTCCTGTAGGATTGTTTGGACTGGTCAAGAATATCACCTTTGTTTTTTCATTGATGGCATTCAAGATTCCCTCCACATCCAAATCGTAGTTAGGGGCCAATAGGGGTATGTCCACTTGGTTGGCGCCATACCATCTCGAAAAAACGGAGTAGGGTAGAAAGCAAGGGTTGGAAAAAATCACTTCGTCCCCTTCGTTGATAAATGCCCGAAGTAGCATATCAATAACCTCAGAACCACTATTGCCGCATAAAAATTGGTCGGCGCTCAGCTGACCATCTAAATCTTGGACCAAGGCCTCGCGCAGGCGAATGTCGGTCTGGTCGGGGTAGATGTCAATCTTGTCAAGCGCTGCTTTCATTGCAGCAATTGCCTTGGGCGAGGCACCTAAAGGATTCTCGTTAGAGGATAACTTGTATATTTTTTTATCGGTCGGGGGAATGTTTTTTCCGCCTTTATATACTTCTTTCGGCACCAAATGGGCCTTAAAAATGGATTCTATATCTTTTTTCATAATGCTATAAACTCTCCGCAAATAATAAATACGCCATCGCCTTTATGGTATCGCCATCTTCCAATAGCTGTTTGGCTAAGGTATGCAGTTCGGTTTTAGAGGCATTTTCCACCCCTTCTTTGGTTATGATGGTTTTAATATCCACCGTGGAGGGAACATTTTCCAAGTTTCCCAATCGGCCCAAATTGTTCCCTGTAAGCACATCGCTTTCACGAATTCCTTTGGGGAGAGCATCCACCCCAATACCGTGGGTGCGAATAGGTTTTGGAATCTCGAAAAGAGATTCTTTTATGGCCCGGATATACCAGTTACCCCCCATACGGCCCACCAAATCCAATTTTTCGGTGTCTAGGACATTATCCGTCAAGTAATCGTCATTGATGTGAATCATATCCACTTGCGCAATAATCAAATTTCCAGCCCCAGGAATCTGTCCCAATTCAACTACTTCCAATACACGGCACTCGAAAGATACGGGAGCCTCGCCCACACGAGGCGGTTTCACTTTTACGCTAGGTACTTGAGTAAAGCCTGCTTTTACGAATTCGTTCACATCTTTATCATAGGCTGTGCTGGAGAGTGACATTTGCTCTGCCATCGCATGGTTCACTACATTAATCACAACCTCTGGCACTTCCACCACATTTTGGTGCGTATGTTTTAAGGAATTGTCCCTTCCGCTTCTTGTGGGAGAAAACACCATAACGGGTGGGTTGGAACTAAAAACATTGAAAAAACTGTACGGGCTCAAATTAACATTGCCTTCTGCATCTATTGTGCTGGCAAAGCAAATCGGCCTTGGAGCCACCGCGGTCGATAAAATACTGTACAATTCTGGTTGAGGTATAGTGGTTGGGTCTACGGTCTTGATCATTAAGATTGATTTTGTTTTGTTTTATCGAGCGCAGTCGAGATAGGATTGAATTTCAGATGACATTTCGACTGCGCTCATTGTGACATCTGAAGTTTAATTTAATCTTTGGCCGGTAACACTTTAGTGGTCACTTCGCCAAATCCGACTCTAATATCGTCTTTTTGAGCATAACCCTTCATCGTCACCGTATCACCATCTTCAATAAATTTGCGTTCGCTTCCACCTTTTAGTTTGATGGATTTTGTGCCTCCCCAAGATAATTCGAGCATGGAGCCATAACTATTTTCCTCCTTGCCCGAAATGGTTCCAGAGGCCATCATATCTCCAATGTTAATGTTACATCCGTTTACCGTGTGATGCGCCAATTGCTGGGTCATGTTCCAATACATATGCTTGAAATTGCTAAAACAAACTTTTGTTTCCACACTGTTCTCTGGTCGGATACCGACCTCTAAGTTGATATCGTAATTCTTCTCGCCCTCATATTGTAAATACGATAATACTTCGGGTTCTTGTTTGGGCCCTTTTACTTTGAAAGGTTCCAAGGCCTCCAACGTAACGACCCAAGGAGATATAGACGATGCAAAATTCTTGGCCAAAAATGGCCCAAGTGGCACATATTCCCATTTTTGAATATCGCGTGCCGACCAATCGTTAAAGAGCACTAGACCGAAGATATAATCCTCTGCCTCCTTTGTAGAAACGGAATCTCCAAGGCTGGTCCCTTTTCCACATATAAAACCCATTTCCAATTCAAAATCCAAACGTTTTGTTGGACCGAAAACGGGAGATTCCATCCCAATGGGCATGGTTTGCCCTTTGGGTCGATGGATGGGCTGTCCGCTCACGATAATTGAACTCGCCCTTCCGTGATAACCCACGGGAATATGTTTCCAATTGGGCAAAAGAGCATTTTCTGGGTCGCGGAACATTTTACCCACATTGGTGGCATGCTCCAAACTGGAATAAAAATCGGTATAGTCTCCGATCGCTACGGGCATATGCATCTGGGCGTCGGACTGTTTCACGAAAAGATCTGAATTTCCGGCCAAAATGGAATTATCGTCTTTCAACCAATATTGAATCTTTTTTCGGACCCGTGTGGTGATTTCTTTCCCGAGCGAAATAAATTCGTTTAGGGTGTCCTTTTCCAGCAAGGCTGTATTGAAGTCGAACACATCCAATTCGGCGACGGCGGCCAAATCCAAAATATGTTCGCCAACGGCAACGCCTATCCGTGGGCTTCTGTCCTGCGTGGAAAAAATCCCAAAAGGAATATTGTGAATCGAAAAATCTGAATTTTCGGGTATTTCTATGATCATATATTGTGTTATATGTCATTCCCTTGAAAACGGGAATCTTATCTTTTCGTCATTTCGAGCTGTCAGATTGAGCACAGTCGAAATCAAGGTGAGAAATCTGGAAATAAGATTTCCCAATCGCTTCGCTCATATCGAAATAACATTCAATTATGTAAAATTTACTCCAGCCACGATTTATAATACTTGCCATCATCAATTTTGAGAGCGTTCTCTGTAACCTGTAAGGGTTTAAAGGTATCGATCATCACCGCCAGTTCCTCCGTGCCTTTTTTACCGATACTAGCTTCGTAAGTACCGGGGTGCGGTCCGTGGGGAATACCTGCTGGATGTAACGAAATATAACCGGGGCCAATACCGGTTCGGCTCATAAAATCACCATCCACATAGTACAACACTTCATCCGAATCTATGTTGGAATGATTGTACGGTGCTGGAATTGCCTTTGGATGATAGTCATACAACCTCGGACAGAACGAACAAACCACAAAAGCACCTGTCTCAAAAGTTTGGTGCACTGGTGGTGGTTGGTGAACTCTCCCGGTAATAGGTTCAAAATTATGAATGGAAAATCCGTAGGGGTAATTGTAACCATCCCATCCTACCACATCAAAAGGATGCGAGGCATAAACCAGTTGGTGCAGCATACCCTGTTTTTTGATTTTCATCAAAAACTCTCCTTTTTCATCAAAAGTTTCGAGGTCCTGCGGTAATTTGTAGTCACGTTCACAGAAAGGGGAGTGCTCCAAAAGTTGCCCGAACCAGTTGCGATAGCGTTTTGGGGTGTAAATAGGATGGAAAGACTCGGCGTATAAGATGCGGTTGTCTTCTGTGTCAAATTCTATTTGATAAATCATCCCACGTGGAATGATGAGGTAATCTCCATATTCAAAAGGAATGTTGCCCAGAAAGGTTTTCAGTGTCCCTGACCCTTTATGGATAAAGAGCATTTCGTCCGCATCGGCATTTTTATAAAAATAGTCGGTAACGGATTTTCTGGGTGCGGCCAATCCCACGTGAACATCATTGTTCACCAATAAGGGCTCCCGTGCCTCAAGGAAATCGTCTTTGGGGGCTACATCAAAACCAATGAACTTTCGGCTAGTGATGTTCTTTTCCACAGCAATCTTTGGGCTCACATCCAACGCTTTGCCAATTTCCTTGACCTGAGTAGGTCGGTGAACGTGGTAGGAAAGCGAGGACATCCCATCAAATCCGATAGTGCCGAAAAGCTGCTCGTAATAGAGACTGCCATCGGGCTTCTCGAATTGGGTGTGCCGTTTTTGCGGGATTTTGCCAAGTTTATGATAAATAGGCATTGCTTTCGTTTTTAAGGATTAAGTGTCAAATTTTGAGTTTATGATTGTACTCAAAATTTGACACCTTTAATTTACAATTATTAATGCAATGTACCTCGAAGCTCTTGCTCTCGCTCTATGGCCTCGAACAATGCTTTAAAATTCCCTTTTCCAAATGACTGTGCACCCTTTCTTTGTATAATTTCAAAGAACATTGTTGGTCTAGGCTCTACGGGCTTAGTGAAGATTTGTAACAAATATCCTTCATCATCGCGGTCTACCAAGATGCCCAGTTCTTTCAATGGCGCAATGTCCTCATCAATTTCACCAACACGGTCGGTAACTGCATCATAATAGGTGGCAGGAACTCTTAGGAACTCCACGCCTCGACTTCTTAAATCACGAACGGTTTTAATGATATCGTCCGTGGCCACGGCGATGTGCTGAACTCCTTCGTCTTCATAAAAATCCAAGTATTCTTCAACTTGTGATTTTTTCTGACCTTCTGCAGGTTCGTTGATAGGAAATTTTATTCGACCATTCCCGTTACTCATCACTTTACTCATTAATGCAGTATATTCAGTCGAGATATCATTATCATCAAAAGATAGGATGTTCTTGAAGCCCATAACATCTTCATAAAACTTTACCCAATGGTTCATTTTGTTCCATCCTACGTTACCCACCATGTGATCTACAAATTTTAGCCCTGTTGGTTCTGGGTTGTAATCTGGAGTGTCCCATTTTTTGAAGCCAGGTAGGAAGGTGCCGTTGTAATCTTTACGTTCCACAAAAATATGAACTGTCTCACCATAGGTATAAATTCCAGCACGTACCACTCTTCCATCTTTGTCCTCTTCGATTTTGGGCTCCATGTAGGATGTTGCCCCTCTTTCCATGGCATTGTTATAGGCTTGGGCAGCATCATCCACCCAAAGTGCCACAACTTTAACACCGTCACCGTGTTTGTCGATATGTTTTCCGATTTCGGTTCCACTTTTAAGTGGAGAGGTAAGTACCAATCTAATTTTATCCTGCACTACAACATAGCTTTCACGGTCTTTCAATCCAGTTTCCAAACCTGCTTGCGCATAGGATTGAAATCCGAAGGCTGTTTTGTAAAAGTGAGCTGCTTGTTTGGAATTGCCCACATATAATTCGACGTAGTCGGTCCCATTAATGGGCATAAAATCTTCGGATGTATTTGCGTCTTTTGGAAGTGTTGATGTCTCCATGATTATTTTTAAGTTTTTATTGTTCAGTTTTATTTTGTTGTTGGTGCAACAAAAATAATAATTTTGAGATACGAAAACGATTTTGTTGACTGAAAATTGAGTTAAAGTTTATGCTGTATTCTGATGACTTCGAGCTGACAAAATCGGAATCCCTATTTTTGTGGCTATTCTTTAAAAAATGCTCAATCGTATAGATGAAATACAGGGGATGGGGTTCCATTTGGATTTGGTGCTCCGTAAGATTCAAAAAGCGTATTTACGCAAATTTGATGAGCTTGGTGTGGATACGACCATTGAGCAATGGGTGATTCTTTACCAAATATATCAACTGGGAGAGAATGCCAGTCAGCGCGACATTGTAAACGAAAACTTTCGGAATAGGGCTACAACCTCTAGGGTTATTGGTGGTCTGGAGCGCAAAGGCTGGATTTCCAAAACCCGTTTTAAGGGTGATCAAAAGCGTTTTAAACTGGAACTGACCTCCAAAGGACAGGAAATTTTGGACTTGACCTTACCCAGTGCACTTCAATTGAGAAAATTGGCGCTACAGGACATTGATGATTCCGAATTTGAAACATTTTTAAAGGTGTTGGACAAAATTGGGGAGAACTATGAGGAAAATTAGCCCAAATGGTCAAATCCCAATTTGGTAATGGTTGCCAGTCCGATTAGCAGAATTAATATCAAGCTAATTTTTCTGAATTTGTCCTGAGGGATATAATGCAATATTCGCTTTCCCAAGTAGGTGCCAATCAATCCGATGGCGAACAAAAAGGGTAAATAGGTCAATTCTTGTTTGCCGATGTAGCCATTTTCATAGTAGACAAAGGTTCGCGAAAAATCAATCATGAAATCGATAAAGGCCGATGTGGCGATAAAGGCACTTTTTTCCAAGTTGAAAGCGGCCATGGTCAGCCCTCGAATGGCACCGCCCGTACCTAAAAGCCCTGCAGAGAAACCTGATAGTGCTCCCCCGATTACAGAGTTTCTTTTATTGGGAAGCACTATGATTTCAGTTTTGATGAGGAACAAAAGACTGAACACGACCAGAAAGACCCCCAATATAATTTCGAGTGAACCGCTATCCACTATTTTGGATAGAAATCCTCCCGCAATTACAAAGATTACCGAAGGAACGCCAATGTAGAGCAACAATTTTTTGTCCAATCCTTTTTTGAACAAGAAAATCTTACTGACGTTACTGGAAAGGTGAAAAATGGCCGTCATACCAAGCACCGAATAAAAATCAAAGTAAAAGTTGCCCAGAGGCACAAAAAATACCGAAGAACCAAAACCACCAATGGTTCCTATAATTTCAGCTACCAGTGCCAGCAATAAAAAAATGTAACTAATCTTCATGGTTTATCTATCAGCTATAAAAGGAAAGTTACTCTTTTTACGGTATTTAATTCCTGACTTATTCCCAGGCATTATAAAATTCTTTGAGCACCCAAAAGGCCTTTTTCTTTTTACCATCCTCGGAAATCAATCCTTTTCGATTATAATCATCTTGAATATGGGGAAGCGGTCTTCTTGGTGATCTGAAATCGACCAAAATCCAAGGTGACATTCCACTCAATTGGTCAATTTTTTGCAACATGGCCAAGGTTTCTATGTACAGGTATTCTTGATATTCTTCGGTCCATCTTTCATTTTTATCTCCATGTACACCTTGTTTGGCACCGGCACCAAACTCCGAAATAATCACTGGTTTGTTCTGGCTTATTTCCCATTGTGCATTTCTACAAGATTCGGGCGTACCCCCATACCAACCCAGGTATTGGTTAAAACTGAGTACATCCACCACATCTGCCATTGGGTCATCAATATGTTTGATGTCGGGGTTGTTCGGGTCACTACTTTGTTCCAATGCTGCACTGATCAATCGGGTTGGGTCGGTCTTTCTCGCGGTTTTAATAAGTTTGGTCAGAAAGGTGTTTCTTGCATCACTTACAGGGGTCTCGTTGGCCATGGACCAGATAATTACGGCAGCACGGTTTTTATCTCTTTGAATCATTTCCAACAATTGATTTTTTGCATTCGCGTAGGTATCTGGATTATTCCATTGGATGGTCCAATACACTGGATTTTCCTCCCAGACTAAAATTCCCATTTCATCGGCCAGTCTTACAATATGCTCGTTGTGCGGATAATGCGACAGGCGGACATAATTTCCACCCATTTCTTTAATCCAGCCCAGAACTTTCTCGGCATCTTCCTTAGAATTGGCCCTGCCTTTGGTAATCGGGCTTTCTTCGTGTAGACTGATGCCTTTTAAAAGAATGGGTTCCCCGTTCAGGAGGATGTCATCATCTTGTGTGGTAATGGTTCGGAAACCAATTTGGTCCTGAAGCTCTTCGTTATTTGTTGTAAAGGAAACGTTATAACGCTTTGGATTTTCGGGAGACCAATATTCAATTTTCTTTGATTTGATTTCAAAAACTGCTCGACCTGAAACATCCGTCGTCAATTTCTTTTTGATGCGCAGTTCAGGAATTTCTACCGAGATTTCCAGTGCCAAATTCTCCCCACCTCTCAAATTGACCTCACCTGTAATGATGGTATTATCTTCAGTATCCAGATGGACAAAATAATCTCCAATATAAGTTGACGGGGTTTCAATAAGTTTTATGTCTCGTGTAATGCCTCCGTAGTTCCACCAATCCGTGTTCAGGGTAGGAACACCTTCCTTGGTTCGTTTGTTGTCCACTTTAAAAATGATGAAGTTGTCCTTTTCCTTCAAGAAGTGGGTCACTTCAAAATTAAAAGGGGTAAAACCACCGATGTGGGTGCCCAGCTTTTTACCATTTAAATAGGCTTCGGTTTTGTAGTTGGCTGCTCCAACATATAGGAATACCCTGTTTTTGTCGCTAACCTTTGAGTAATCAAAAGATTTCTTATACCAAATAGTGCCTTCGTAATAATAGAGTTTTTCTTTTTGTGTGTTCCAATCACCTGGTACTTGCAAAGTATCTGCTTCATCAAAATTATATTCAATTAAATCTGAAGGACTTTTTGGTTTTGTATTCGTAAAATAGGCATTGGCAGAAGGTTGCTCCTGTTGGTCAAAAGGCTCGTAACGATAGTTGTAATATCCATTTTCATACGGGTCCACAATGTAGTGCCATGCGCCATTGAGCGACGTGGTTTTTCTGTTGTGGGTGTTAATCAAAAGAGCGTCGGTGTCTTGTGACCAGAGGTTGGTGCTGCAGGCCAACACAGTTAGTAAGCCTAAAAAGATGTTTTTCATGTGCTTATGTTCGGTTTCTAAAGATAGAAAACTTGCGATTTATGTCATTTTAACCAAAAAATATCTTAAAAATTCAATTTTAGGTTAATTGAGCATATAAACTGGATAATCTATTGGACGTCGAGACAATAAAACTGCCTCAACTTTGCACCTGTATAATTTATATACAATAGCTATGAAGAATACGAATTTTTATCCAACAATGTGGTCAACAGTTCCATACATACCTAGTGTAATGACAGCAAAGTATGCTGCCGAAACCCATGGATTGGAGTTGATCTTGCGAAATGAGGCCGCCAAGGCGCTCAATGTTTCAGAAATGTCCCTTAACATTACCAAGTTCTCAGCAATCAATGAGGATGGTAATGAGTATTTTATAATTGATTTTCCTGGTCAGAACCCTGTTTCCCTAAAAGGAATAGCTTCTGGAAACTTTATACGTTCCAAAAGCGTACTTTCTTTGCCCGAAGGTAAATACACCGCATTGCGGTTTTACATGGCAGGTTGGGGCAATCAGTTCATTTATCAGGATGGGGTAGCTGAATCCGCCAATTCATTCGACCGACTTGATTTTCAAATCGAAGATGGATTTACGGTGGAGGAAAGAAACGCTACCGAAGTAAAATTATGGTTTGACTTTGCTCCCTACCAGTGGAAGCGACACTTTAAACCGCTTACGGATTTGTTTATGGGGAGCAAAAGTCAAAAACCACGATTGGCCAACAGTTTTGGCAATTGATTATTAAGCTATGAAAAGGAATGAAAAAGGCACCGATTGGGTGCCTTTTTTAATTTTAGTCATTGCCTTCTTGGTCGTACCCTTCAGGCCGTTTCCATCTCACAGGGGCTTGAGGTTCGGGCTTCATTATAAATTCTTCGGTTTCCAAAAGTCGCAAGGCTTCTTTTACGGCTCGTTCCAGTTGAGGGTCTTTTCCCTTTACGATTTCTTTTGGGCTTTGTATTACTTCTATATCCGGGGCAATTCCTTTTCCTTCAACATCCCATTCACCTTTGGTGTTGTAAAAACCACCTCGGGGTGCCACCATTCGGCCTCCATCAATAAAACGAGGTGTATCCCATGTACCGACAAGACCTCCCCAGGTTCTGGTGCCTACCAAAGTACCTAAATCCTTTTCTTTGAACATAAAGGGCAATAGATCACCTCCAGAGCCTGCCCGTTCGTTGATGATCATCACTTTTGGACCCCAGATACCCGCAATTGGACTTGTCCATGGTCGGTTATCGTTCGCCTTGCTGTTAAAATATCCAATAGGTTCACGAGCCATAATATCTATCATATAATCGGCTGCCGAGCCTCCACCATTGTTTCTTTCATCCAGAATAACTCCTTTTTTGTCCTGTTGGGAAAAATAATATTTGTTGAAGCTACTAAAACCGTTGCCGCTAGTATTGGGAATGTACACATAAGCTAATTTTCCATTAGATAGTTTGTCGACCTTGTCTCTATTGCTTTCCACCCAATCCATATAGCGTAGTTGGTACTCATTGGCCACTGGTTTCACGGTAACCATTTTGGCGTTGGCCATGCTCGGTGTACCATTCACGGTAATGTTAATCGTCCGATCCGCGGTCTGGGCCAGTAATTCATAAATGTTCTGGTCTGCCGTAAGTGGGGTTCCGTTAACTACCATAAGATAATCTCCTTCCTTGACATCTAAACCGGGCATGGCCAAAGGAGAACGCAAATCAGGGTTCCATTGTTCCCCGGTATATATCTTTTTGATTTGGTAGTGGCCATCAACTATATCGAAATCAGCTCCCAGAAGACCAACAGGGACCCTGTCCACATTGGGCATATCCCCACCAGAAACATAGGAATGTCCAATAGCGACTTCACCACTAAGTATGTCCACAACATAATTAAGATCGGTTCTGTGCCTTACATGTTTGATCCAAGGTTGATACCAGCTATAAACCTTGTCCCAAGGCGCCCCGTGCACATTGTTTACATAGAGGAAATCGCGCATGTAACGCCATCCTTCTTTAAAGATTTGGGCATATTCCGCTTGGGGGTCAACCTTGATTTTCGCATCGATATTGAGATTGTCCTCTGGCTTAGGTGCTCCTTTGGATTCGGTGATCATCCAGCCACTTGCTTTTTTCAAGAGGGCATATGCTCCTGAGTCGGATGTAACCATAGCTGATATACCATCGGTAAAATCGGTGGCTTTTTCCTCGGCTACATCATAGCTGTGTACTTTGAGGCCTCTTTCGTTTGGAATAGTCTCAGCTACAAACACCTTTTTTTCTGTACCAGGTTGTAAAAATTGATAATTGCGTGCAGGAAGGTCAAGGGAAACCACTCTATCCTGTATGTTGCTAAAATCGATAAGGACAGGTTTTACCGATGCTTCCTCATCTTCCTTTTTGTCGTTTTTCTTTGATTTTGAACCCTTATCTTTCCCTTCTTCCTCTTTTTGAGGCATTTCTTCATCAGTTTCAGGGAGATTGGGAGCTTTGCCGGAAGCACTAAGCACCAATGCATATAAACTTCGGGTGATACTTGGGTCATAGGAACTCATGTCCAACCAACCTGATGCCAACCCGTAGTCGGTGCTGGCCAAAAAGTAAAGGTATTCTCCTGATACATCCCATACAGGACTTGTGGCATCTGCAGTTCCCTCAGTTACTTGAACCGTTTTTCCAGTTTGAGTATCATAAACAAAAATGGCCTTAAAATGACTGTCTTGTTGCTTTTCGTAGGTAATCCAACGGCTATCCGGTGACCAAACGGGGTTCATAGTACGGTTGGGATGGGCATAGCGGTCCGTGTCCACTTTTGTGACGTTGCCTGTTTTCAAATCAATATACCACATATTGTAATCCGTATCGGTATAGGCAATATATTGCCCGTTTGGAGACCAATCCGGTTTAAAATAGAAAGTGGGATTTTCCAAAGGATACGATTTTTGGTTTTGCCCATACTGATCGGACACCACTAATTGATATTCGCCACTGGCATCGGAAAACCATGCGATTTTATCTCCTTTAGGCGACCATATTGGGTAGCGGTCAGCCACCCCGGAAGATTGTGTTAGGTTTCGCCAACTTCCCTCTTCTTTAGGGAAAGTGAAGATGTCACCCCGATATTCGAAAATGGCTCTTTTCCCATTGGGGGAAATATTGGGATTGGTAACGGCGTCGGCCGTTACGTCTTCCCAGCGCTCACGGCTAAAGTTTAAATCACCCTTAACTGTGATGGTCAATGGTTGACTTTCTTTCGTAGTTAGGTCCAATAGATGCAATTGCCCTCCCTGTTCATAAACTAGTTGATCTCCAAATGCATCTAAGTTTTTTACATCAAACTTTTTATGAAAGGTGATTTGCTCCTCTGTCTTGGTGTTAATGTCAAAACTCCATATGTTGCTGGTATAATCCCGCTCGGATAAATAATAGACCTTGTCACCAGACCATACGGGATACAAATGCCGTTCTTGATCTAATTGTGGGGTGGTGGTCAGTTCGTAGGTGCTCAGGTCCACGATCCAAATAGGCATAGCCTGTCCACCTCTATAATTACGCCATTCTGGGTCCCACGAAGTAATTGGCGTATAGGCAATATGGGAACCATTTGCTGAGATGCTGCCATAGGCTCCTCGGGGAATCTCCAATGCTTGAGGCAATCCTCCATTCGGCGATACCGTAAAGAACTGACTGGTCATGGTCGGTCTTGCGTTACGTGTCGACCTAAAAAGAATATTTCCTTCCGGTGTCCAGCCTTGAACTTCATCCATCGAAGGATGGAATGTAATACGTTTTGGGGTGCCGCCTGATGCCGGGATAAGATAGACGTCGCTATTACCATCATACTCTGCGGTAAAAGCAATCCACTGTCCATCTTTGGAAAATTTCGGATCTGATTCATTTCCCAAGCCACTTGTAAGGCGTTGGGCGGTACCACCGGTAAGTGGTGCCTTCCATAAATCATTGGCATATACGAATGCTACGGCATTATTGGTGAGGGTAGGCTCCCGTAAAAGCAGTGTGCCCTCTTGAGCCATTAATGGAACCATTGCTAAGAGCGCAATTCCTAGAAAATATTTTTTTCTCATTGGGTTGAAGATTAGTTTTTATGGTAGTACAAAGGATAGCTCCTATCCCTTTGCTTTAAAATTAAGGAAAACATCGAAAGATGATTTGTTTGCTTTTGTTTTATTGTTATGAGTTTGGAGTTCTCCAAATATGGATTTCCAAACCTTTTTTGGAATATGCGTAGCCCAACTACTCACCTTCCAATCGCTTTAATTTGTTTAAAACCTCATATACTGAAAAACTTCGAGCGAACCGGGCCATTTCTTTGTCATCAACTTTGATGATAACCACCGGCAAAGTAAACACCATGGATTGTCCGGTAAATTCCACTTCTTCTTCCACATCAACTACCCGAATATTGACTTCTGGAAAGTTCTCTTGGACCGCTTCGAGAAGTTTTGGTTTCAGCACTTTGCAGACACCGCAGGTTTTTCCTGTAAAATAAATGAGTTCTATGGTCTGTGTTTCGGTCATCTGGGATACAATCAATAATCCGAGTATTCGGTAGGGTACAAGAACCAAATATCGGCATGGTTGACATTGTTCTCATACTTGGGCATGGCAATAAGTTCCTTCCATTCCGGGGAATCCACAAAAGCTTCCCAATTCTTTTCCCTGCTTGCCATATTGTCGTGGGTGGTCATATACATCAAATTGGGCATTTTGGGCCCGGAAAGTACCTCGCCATAAAATACAGCGTTGAAATCCAATCGGTCAAAAAGAAGTATTTCACCACCGGCATTGAACATATCCACCTTATTGCGATAATACTTTTCCGTTGGGGATTCGTAGCTACGTAATTCATAAATACGATCCTCGCGTGGCCCATTCAAATTGGGAACTTGCATAATAGGCATATCTGTGAAAGCTTTCAGCACAATGGATTCTATATGATCGTAGGGAGGATTATCATAATTTGCATTGATGTAGTCACTCCCAGCTGAGGTGTATTCCCCATCCTCCAAGAGTTTTGTGTCCAGTGTCTTGAATTGCTCTAAACTTTCGAACGGAAGAAGCACATAGGTTTTCTGGACCGTATCGGTTTCATTGGTACGGAATTTAAAAACGCCCACCTTGTCTATGCCCTGTTTTTTAACGGCTGGAATAAAGGCATTTTTCAGGTAATTGTCCACGGTAACTATTTGGTCTTCGGAACTAAAGGAATAGATTTTTATTTGATAGAATTCACGTTCATCTTGAACAGTTTCAGGTGTTTCTACCGTGTCCTTTGTTTCAGACTTTGGATTTTCGCAGCTTGCCAATGCTACCGTTATCGATAGCATTAGGAGTTTGATAAATTTCATTTTAGTGCAGTTTAGTTTGATGTGATGTGAGTATTTGAAATTGATTCAAAAAAAAGATGATTCAAGATAGGCATTTATTTGGTGAAAGTAAGGTTGACTATTTGACCTTTGATGTGCTGTTTTTTGAAATCAAAGCAACCAAACCCAAAATTGGCCCCAATGCCAACAACATATAAACCATATTGGAATTCGTCCAAGTGCGCATTTCATTAAGTAATTGAATGCTGACAATGGTGATGGCAAAACCTATACAGTTCACAATGGTCAGTGCTGTTCCCTTTATTTCGGCTGATGCATTCTGTGCCACTAAGGTGGAAAATAAGGGGGAATCGGCAATAACCACCATACCCCAAAAAATTAGGAAAGCAACAAAGCCTACCTCGGATTCCTGAGCAAATAGCAAAGGGGAAATCAAACAGCAAGCACCGGAAAGCAAAAGCGCCATAAATGCCACTCGCTTGGTTCCCATACCTTGCGACAAATAGCCTCCCAATACACAGGCTACCCCGCCGATACCTATGATGAGGAAGGATAACAAAGGAATATTGAACGAAGTAGTTGGATGCAGAAACGTATATGTGGACAACATTATGGGTACAAAGGCCCAAAAGGTATAGAGTTCCCACATGTGCCCAAAATATCCGAAGGCGGCTGAGCGAAAGTTGTTGTTCTGGAACACTTTTAAAAAGGCGGATAGTTGTAATTGTTGACTCTGTTTTCGGAACGGGCCATTTGGAACCAGACTCACCATAAGTGTACCGCCCAAAACGGCCAAGCAGGAGGTGGCCATTAAAACGGCTTTCCATGAAAAAGTGTGGGTCATTTCTTTTAACAAATGGGGAAATGCAGTCCCGACCACCAAAGCACCGACCAAAAAGCCCAGGGATTTGCCCAATCCTTTTTCGAAATAATCTGCGGCTATTTTCATTCCAACGGGATAGATGCCCGCTAGGAAAAACCCTGTAAAAAACCTAAAGGAAAGAAGGCTGACTAGGCTGTTGCCTTCCCAAACCACCCCTAAATTGAACAATGCACCCAAAACGGCACAGGAAAAAAATACTTTGGATGGTGAAAACCGATCGGCAATGGATAAAATAGCGAAGACCAGGGTGCCGATAATAAACCCAAACTGTACCGCTGAGGTCAAATGCCCCACGGCACTCTCACTCAACCCAAAGGTGGTTACCAAGTCGGGCATTACCCCATTGCCCGCAAACCAAAGCGAAGTACAGCAAAACTGCGACAGCACGATAATGGGCAATATGATTTTGGAGGGTTTCATTTGGAATTTATCATATCCAAAATTATATTTCAGTAGTTTTCTTATTTGAATTGTAACTACTTCTAATTTTTTTTCCAGAATCAATTAATAATTCATCAATTATGTTTTCTTCGATTCCAAGGGTTCTGAAAATATTAACTTTTACAATTGATTCTATGAACATGGCTGCAAATTTCATCTCAAATTCATCAAAAACATTTTTTTTACTACTTCTATGCACCAAATAATTACGAGTTTTAACTATTCTGTTAATATAGTCATCCGCAATCCATTCGTTTGGAAGTAAAACATCAAATTCAGATTTAAAATCATTTAGCCTATTTCTAAAGTTGGGTTCATTTATGTGTGCTAGACTACTTTCAATTAATTTTTTAATATCCTTATCTAAATTATTGGAAAACAATTTTTCCTTAATTTCTTTAAATTCAGATTTTTGAAAAAGCTTATAATTTCGGAATCGCCTATGGAAAGTTTCTATTGAGAAACAGTTATTTAAGAAGAAATTTTCTATACTTAAATTATTGTTTGATGTTTTCTCCAATATTAAGTCCACACTAGTTTGTAAATCTTTTTTTTCAAACCAGTTGTGAATTATTTCATTAAGGTTATGTTTTATTTGTTCAAACTTAATTTTAGGGCTTGAATATGAAGTTGAGCCAACTGAGTTATTGCCAGACCAAAAGAGGGTAATGGGTTCTTCTTTGTCTATAAAGAAGTTAGTTCTTTCAGTGTGTGTACTTAAATTACCAATTAAGAAAAAGAATTTTTTCAATTCTGTAATTAAGCTTAAGTAACTCCAAATGTTTATGTTTTCTTTTAAAGATTTGATTCTAAAACCTGTGTTTTCAGAAATCGTAATTAGATTGTTTTCCCTTTTCAAGTTAATTCTGTAAGAAGGAAAAAGTTCAATAGAAATATCATTTGATTTATAGATTTCAATAGATTCGATTTCTTTGATTTCTAATTTTTTATCGATAAACAAATTGTTCTTTACAGATGAAATTTTTGTCCAGTCAAGTAAACCATTCATTAACACGGTAACTTTTTTGAAAAAGCATGAGTCGAGGTCATTTAAAAAGTCACCTATTAATAAATATTCAGCATTATATTTTCTTATATCACCTCCGGCTCCAACGGACACACCAATATTTTGACAGTTGACTAAAGTAACTTTTCCTAACCCATTAAATATTCCAATCAATATTTTGATGTTGTCAAATCTACCTCCATTTGAATTAAATTCAACTTCTATATTATTGTTGTTTAAATGGAGACGAACAGAATCAATAGTTTCATTCTCTGTATGGGGAGATTGTATTTTACCAATATAGCTTTCCATTGAATTGCCTCAAGATTACATTATTAAGGATTTAATGCGCCTCCAACCAATTCTCGCCAATACCCACTTCAACATCCAAGGGTACGGATAGCTCGTAAGCGTGCTCCATTTCGGATTTAATGAGTTCTTTCATTTCCTCCAATTCGGGTTTGTAACAATCGAACACCAATTCATCATGTACCTGTAGCAACATTTTGGTCTTGTACTTGCCTTCCGAAAGTTTTTTATGGATGTTGATCATTGCAATCTTGATGATGTCCGCAGCACTTCCTTGAATGGGAGCGTTCACCGCGTTTCGCTCTGCGGCTCCACGTACCACCTGGTTGCCCGCATTGATATCTTTTAGATATCGGCGACGACCCAAAACCGTTTGCACATAGCCATGCTCACGGGCAAAGTCCACTTGCTCGCTCATATAGTTGCGCAATTTGGGATAGGTCTTGTAATAGGTGTCAATCAATTCCTTGGCTTCGGAACGGCTTAAATCGGTTTGGTTGCTCAACCCGAAGGCAGATACCCCGTAAATAATACCGAAGTTTACGGTTTTGGCATTGCTACGCTGTTCGCGGGTCACTTCATCAATCGGCACATTAAATACTTTTGATGCCGTGGAAGCGTGAATATCTTCTCCATTTTTAAAAGCGGAGATCATGGTGTCTTCTTCGCTCAACGCAGCGATAATACGCAGTTCTATTTGGGAATAATCCGCAGCCAACAATACGTAATTTTCATCTCGTGGTATAAAGGCCTTTCGCACCTGTCGACCCCTTTCCGTGCGGATGGGGATATTTTGCAGGTTAGGGTTGTTACTGCTCAAACGGCCCGTAGCGGCCACCGTCTGCATGTAATCGGTATGTACCCGACCTGTTTTTTCCTGTACTTCGTTGGGCAATGCATCTACATACGTACTTTTTAGTTTGGCCAATCCGCGATAGTCCAATACATCTTTAATAATCTCATGGTCCTTTGCCAAGTAGGAGAGCACATCTTCTGAAGTGGAAAATTGCCCTGTTTTCGTCTTTTTCGGTTTGTCCACCAGTTTCAATTTGCCAAAAAGAATCTCGCCCAACTGTTTTGGGGAGGCAATGTTGAATTCCTCACCCGCCTCTTTATATATTTTTTTCTCCAGCCCCTTGATGTCTATATCCAATTGTTCCGAAAGACCATTCAGGTAATCCTTGTCCAGATTAATACCTTCCAGTTCCATGTCTGCCAATACACGGACCAGTGGAATCTCAATTTCATCAAACAATTTGTCGGTATGGGCTTCTTTGAGCTCTGGAGTAAATTTTAGCCCCAATTGAAAGGTGATATCGGCATCTTCTACGGCATATTCTGTTTGCTTTTCCAAAGGAACCTGTCGCATACTGAGCTGGTTCTTACCTTTTTTTCCAATAAGCTCGGTAATGGAAATAGGGGTGTAGTTGAGATAGGTCTCGGACAGCACATCCATATTGTGGCGCATATCGGGGTTGATGAGGTAGTGGGCCAACATGGTGTCGAACAACTTGCCCTTGACCTCCACACCGTAGTTTTGCATCACTTTGATGTCGTATTTAAGGTTTTGGCCTACTTTTTCAATATTCTCCGATTCAAAAAATGGTCGAAGCTTTTCAATTAAGGGTTGGGCATCATTCTCATTGTCGGGGAAGGGTACATAAAATCCCTTGCCCGGCGACCAACTGAAAGCAATGCCCACCAATTCCGCATCCAATGGATTCAGTGAAGTGGTCTCCGTATCAAAACAGACGGAAGGTTGCTTCATCAGCATTTCCAAAAAGAGCTCCATGTCCAACCCTTTTTTTACGTTCTGGTAAAAATGGGAAACATCGGCAATGGTTTTTCGGCTATTAACATCTTTAATGGTGGCTGCAGCGTCTGAAGGATCTCCGCCAAATAGGGTAAACTGACCACTTCCGGCCACTTTGGCTTCTTCTTTGGCCGTTTTGGTGCTGGTTACTTGGGTGCTTGCTTCCGCTTCGCCCGTAAATATTTTGATGAATTGGTCTTTTAATCTTCGGAATTCGAGTTCTTCGAAGATTTCCTGTACTTTTTCGGCATCTGGCGGACACATTTCGTAATCCTCCGCATGGAATTGCACATCACAGTCGGTTTTAATCTCAGCCAACTTTCTAGACAAGCGACCCAACTCGGCATTGTCCTCCACTTTTTCTTTCATTTTGCCTTTCAGTTGGTCGGTATTGGCCAAGAGGCCTTCCAAAGAATCAAACTGATCCAAGAACTTTTTGGCTGTCTTGTCGCCCACACCAGGTAGTCCTGGAATATTGTCACTGGCATCGCCCATCATTCCCAAATAATCAATCACTTGTTCTGGACGTTTTACCCCAAATCGTTTCTGTATTTCTGGGATGCCCCAAATTTCGATACCATTGCCCATTCTGGCAGGGCGGTACATAAATATATTCTCGCTCACCAACTGACCAAAATCCTTGTCGGGCGTTACCATAAAGACTTTGTAATTCTCCTTTTCGGCCTGTTTGGCCAAGGTTCCGATAAGATCATCCGCCTCATAGCCCTCCAATTCCACAACGGGAATTTTCATGGCATCCAAAATTTGTTGGATGTAGGGCACCGCAATGCGGATGGCATCGGGCGTTTCATCTCTATTGGCTTTGTAGTCTTCAAAAAGTTCGGTACGCTCCACACTTCCTCCTTTATCGAAAGCCACCGCCAAATGATCGGGATTTTCACGTTTGATCACATCAAAAAGGGAATTCACAAACCCCATAATGGCTGAGGTGTCCATTCCCTTGGAGTTGATTCGTGGGTTTTTGATCAAGGCGTAGTATCCGCGGAAGATGAGTGCGTAGGCGTCTAGTAAAAAAAGTCGTTTTTGTTCGGACATATGCTGTTCGGTTGTCAATTATCAATGTTCAATAAACAATTAGCTATTACCAAAAAATGGTGGGGATTAAAAGTACGAATTGCTTTTAAAAGGATGCAAGATGGCAGATATAAGATTTCAGAGATCTTGTGTTTTCAGATAGGAATCAAGAGTCAAGTTAAACAAGATATCCCGATTCAAGAATCTTAAAGCGAAGCGGTCTTGGGTCTAACCTCTATTCATAAAAGCTGACTACTTCACGGTTTTGGTGTCCATTATCAGAATATTCCCGATACGTGAATCCTGGGTGGACGCAGTAGCCACCTGTTTCTCCATTTTTGTTGATGGCTAAAAAGCCGATTTGGAAATCTTTTCGACCTTTGTTTTTCTTCATGATGCGTTTTACTCCTTCCTCACAAGCTTCCTGTGGACTTTTGCCTTGTCTCATTAATTCCACAATTAAAAAGCTCCCCACGGTACGGATGACTTCTTCCCCAACTCCTGTAGCGGTAGCGCCACCCACTTCATTGTCAATAAAAAGTCCAGCGCCGATAATCGGAGAGTCCCCAACACGGCCTGCCACTTTGTAGGCCATTCCACTTGTGGTGCAAGCGCCTGCAATATCCCCTTTGTCGTCAATGGCCAACATACCAATGGTATCGTGGTTTTCTATGTTGATGGTGGTCTCATAGTTGGAGGTTTTTAACCACTCTTCATATTGTTTACGGGTACTTTCGGTAAACAAATCCTCTTTTTTGAAGCCTTGTTCATAAGCAAACTTCTCTGCTCCTTTACCAGCCAAAATAATGTGAGGGGTTTTTTCCATCACCTTTCTTGCCACGGAAACAGGATGCACAATATTTTGCATGCAAACCACAGAACCGCAATTGCCATCCTTGTCCATGATGCAGGCATCCAAGGTCACGTTTCCATCGCGGTCGGGTCTACCGCCTTTGCCTACCGTTTCGTTGGTTTCGTCCGCTTCTTCCACCATTACTCCTTGCTCCACAGCATCCAAAGCATTGCCTCCTTCTTTTAAGATTTCCCAAGCTTTTTCGGATGCATTGAAAAAGTTCCAAGTGCAAACAACTATTGGCTTTACAGGATTTGGAGTGGGTACCATTGCGGCTGGGACTGCTTCGGGCTTTGGTTCTGTTTTACAGGCGACCAATGTGGAGGCGGAAACCAGTCCGGCTGCGGATAGGCTGGAATTTTTTAGGAATTTGCGTCGTTCCATGGTTTGGTATGTTTAATTTTAAGGGTTATAAAGATACAATATGCTGGTAGAAGTTTGTGCCAATTCCTTGGAATCCGCCATGAATGCCGAAAGGGCAGGAGCCGATAGGATTGAGCTTTGTTCCGAACTTGGGGTAGGAGGCATTACCCCATCGATGGGCCTTATAAAACTGGTGAAAAAGGAGTTGAATATTCCAGTTCATGTTTTGATTCGTCCCAGGGGCGGCCATTTCACCTATTCCGATACTGAGTTTGAAGTGATGAAAGCGGATATTTTGGCTTGTAAAGAGTTAGGTGTGGATGGTATTGTTTCTGGTATTTTGATGGATGATTTTTCGGTGGATGTGGAAAGAACTCAGGCATTGGTGGATTTGACGAAATCTTTGCATTTCACATTTCATCGTGCTTTTGACTGGGTCGCTGACCCGTTGGAAGCTATCAAGCAGCTTGAAGCTATGGGTGTGCAGACCATTTTAACCTCCGGTGGCGAGACATCAGCAGAACAAGGAATCAACCATCTTGATGCTTGGCAAGAGCAAACATCACTCACTATGATGGGCGGTGGAGGAATTTCCACTAAAAATGCATCAAAATTTAAGGATATTGGTCTGCGTGCCATTCATTGTTCGGGCACTTCCTTCGGAAACCGGATGAACTTGGAGGGGAAAATCAGTATGAATTCCACAAAACATTTAGTGGAAGATGAGGTGGCTGTTTCAAGTGTAGAAACCCTTGCTTTGATAGTTGAAGCCGTTAAATAAAGTTTAAATACGCTGTTTAATAGCAGATTAGCTCTAATTTTGTAAAAAAATTGTATGTCCCGATTTATTGTTTTGTCAATCCTGTATGTGGTCTTGGCTGTTTATGGTTTTCAAGCATTTAAGATTTTATTCAAAAGTCCTTTGATGCATTGGACCTATATTGTTCTTTTCTTGGGAGCCCTGATTTTTTTGACCATAAAGGTGATTACCTACGATCCCGGAGATGGGTTCAAAGGGACTGCCGCCATAGCAGGAAGTATCTTTGCCGCATTTTTTCTATTGGCCTTGGTTTTGGGGTTCTTCCTTTTGTTGGAAGACATTGTTAGATTGATAGGCTTTGGGTATAATAAAATTGCTGGTGTTTCCGATACAGATGCTGGTTTTCTTCCTTCCCGTAGAAAGTTTGTAAGTGGTATTGCCTTAAGCTTGGCAGCTTTGCCTTTTGGGGCTTTGTTATATGGGATGTACCGCGGAAAATATAATTATCAGGTGTTGAAGTATGAGTTGGAGTTCGATGACCTTCCCGATGCGTTTCACAACTATCAGATTACCCAGATTTCCGATGTTCACAGTGGTAGTTTTGATGATTATAAGAAGGTGGAGTACGGGGTTAACTTGGTCAATGAACAAAATAGCGATGTGATCTTCTTTACTGGAGATATTGTCAACAACCGTTCTAAAGAGTTGGAACCATGGAAAGAGGTCTTTTCCCGACTGGATGCCAAAGATGGGGTTTTTTCCATTTTGGGTAACCACGATTATGGAGATTATGCTGTTTGGGACACTGAGGAAGAGAAAGAACAAAATTTAGAGGATCTCAAAGTTATGCAAAGGGAAATGGGCTTTGATTTATTGCTCAATTCCAACCGCTTTTTAGAAAAAGACGGGCATAAAATTGCTTTGGTAGGTGTGGAAAATTGGGGTCGCGGTGGATTTAAAAAGGCCGGTGACCTGCAAAAAGCCAAAGAGGGTGTTTCCAAAGAAGATTTTAAAATATTATTGAGCCACGACCCATCGCATTGGGAAGATGTGGTAATACATGATGACTACCATTTTCATTTGACCTTGAGCGGGCACACCCACGGCATGCAGTTTGGGGTGGAAATTCCCGGATGGGTGAAATGGAGCCCTGTAAAATGGCGCTATAAATATTGGGCCGGTATTTACAAGGAAATGGAACAGTTCATTAACGTAAACAGAGGATTCGGGTTTATTGGTTATCCTGGTCGTTTTGGAATTTGGCCAGAGATCTCAGTAATCACTTTAAAGAAAAAAGGATTGGCATAATATAAACTTCCATACAATAAAAAGGCACTGAAATTAATCAGTGCCTTTTTGGTTAGAGTTGGTTATGGTTATGTACTTGTTTATTTAAAGTTTTAATGATGCTCCAACACCGATCATGGAGGTGGTCATATCGTAGGATACATTACTACCTGGAATAGCTCCATAGGGTGGAAAATTTTGTATGAACTGTGGGTTCAATACTGGACCCGAAGTAGCATCCCCACTTGTTCCATAATGGTAAAGCAGGTCTAATTGGAATCTGGCACTCACCTCATAACTTAAACCTACTTGAAAAGCATTTTTAATAATCGCTGTTGCCGGAATATTAAAGAATGCCACATCATTATTAATAGGATTGGAGCTATAGGTGTACCCAACCCGCAAAGGCAATTTATTGATTCCTTTGTACTGTATACCAGCCGAAATAATGTTGATATTTTCCCATCCAAAACCTGCTACGGAGGCAGTTTCGGTCCAGCCCACAGAGGAGAAACCATCCGTGTTTTCGTAATCTACCATTCTATAATCAAGTGCAAGGTCTATGGTTCCCAAGGAGTAGCCCAAACCAAGTGAAAGTATGGCAGGATAGTCCATGTTAAAGGAATTGGTTCCTGTAGATCCATCCAAGTATGTATTATCTAAATCGAAATCCCCAAATTTTTGGGTTGTTTTATAGGAAACCCCAGCCTTAAAGCCAGAATTTGAATTATAGAACAATCCTACTTGGCCGCCAAAACCTAATGCAGATGCTTTATCTGTAGAAGGATATCCTGCTTGTGTAGGATTAGCTGTTGGGTTGGGCATCAATTCCAAAGCAGCATAGTTGAATGTGGGTTGCAGCCCAAAGGAAAGCTCATCGGTGATTTCATAGGCCCATGCGAATCCAATTTGGAAGAGCATATAGTCGGATTCAATCCTGCCGAACCCACCATTGGCCTGGGGCATATTTATGGGGTTGGACATGTTTTCGGGGAAGGTTACCCCAAATCCACTAATACCAAAGGCTGATGCACCAAAGGTATGTTTGCTATCCGGTTTACTCCAAACGGCTGCAAGAGCAGGCAATGGGGAAACCCCTCTGTCATCTTCGGTAGTTCCACTAAAAAAATTGCCCGTAGGTTGTCCCTCGCCATCAAACTCAGGAACAGTTGAGCTTAGTTCTGGAGAAGAAAAGAATAATCCAACATCTAATTTGATAATGTCCTCATCAAAAGCAGAAATTGTGGCAGGATTCCAATGCAACGCACCGGAAATATCCAAAGGTTGGGCGGTAGCGGCACCACCCATGGACATATTTACCGAGCCCACACCTTGCATGATGTGTCCGGCCTGTGAAAATGTGATAGAGGTCATGAATAGGGCACCAAGTGTAAAAAGGATATTTTTCATTTTTAGAGGTTTTACACAGTAACTGGCTGAATAGTAGTTAATGGTCAGTCATTTGCTGTTATGTTATTTTAGGTGTAAACCTATAAACTAAGTAGGCTAAATGTAATGATAATTATCATAAATCTTGCGCTATGATCAATGGCTCGAAAATCAACATGAAAAAGAGATAAAAGTTGAGGTTTTACTGAGAGCTCCATGTTAATGTTTGGCCAATGGTATGTTTAAAGTTTGAAATGTGCGAAGTAAACCAATAAAGACAAGGATTTGATTTTTTACTTCAGACATCTTTTTCCAAGATGATGTTATCTATAAAAAAGTATGTCCTAAATTTAGGTTGGAGTAAAGTGTGAAAAATTAATGGCCTGTAAAACATTCACATTTTTTATTACTTTTGACTGTAAACCTTAGAATGCATGTCCAAATTCGGAGAACTTATAGATTTACAGGTCCCTGTATTATTAGATTTTTATGCGGAATGGAACGAGCAGTCCACTTCCATGCATCCAGTATTGAGTGATGTAGCCGCAGCCCTAGGTGATAAGGGAAAGGTAATTAAAATTGATGTGGACAAGAACAAGGAACTTTCGCAGGCACTCCGTATAAAAGGATTACCTACTTTAATGATCTACAAAAAGGGAGAAATGGTATGGCGCCAGAGCGGAGAGCAGGATGCCAATACACTTATAGGAATATTAAACGAATATATCCAATAAAAAAAGCGAGGTTTTACCTCGCTTTTTTATGCTTTCTATTCTTGTGGAAGTGTTGAGTCGGGTACACTTTCTATGGTGTCCAACGGAATGGAATCTTCCATATCTGGATTTAAAGGTAACGGTTCATCCAGTACATCTTCTTCGTCATCTACAAACTGGGAGAACATATCAATATATTCATTGAAGATAATTGTTTCGGATTCCGCCAGTTCCTTGTCCCCATTTTCTATGAGGATGTCAATGTTCCTGCGATAAGCTTGCATATCGGATAGAATGTCATCAATTTTATCGTATTGTTCATCCAAAGGAATATTGGCATAGTACTCCAAATGTTCCTGATAGACCTTTTTAAGCTTGCCGAACAATTCACGGGCTTTTTCGGTTTCGCCTACTTTGTAGTACCCATCAACAAATGGTTCTACAAAAGCATAGAAATAATAATGCTCTACAGGCATATTCTCCATGGCAATATTGATAACATCCTTGGCCTTATCAATTTCGTTTTCCTCAATAAGGGTTTCCATCAAACGGGCCAAATTACTTCTGAATGATAGTCCTTGCGAACGAGTTTGCGGGTCATGATAAATTTCATCACTTCCCGAATTGCCCCAATCCCAATCCTTAACAATGTCGTACATCAAATCGGAATCAATACGGCCCATTTCAAATGAGTTCCGGTTCGGAGTTTTGATGGGTACCAATTTATACACCAAACCATCCAATTGAAGATAATCCTTCATCCAAATGTATTCTGCACTGTCAAAACTTCCCCCGGAAAAATAAATAGGGCGCTTCCAATCGTTGTTGGCGATCAAATCCAGCATTAGGATTCTATTTTTCGGAAGTGCACTTTGTGGTAGATCAATATCAATATAATCCACAATTAGGGCAGAATCCTTTTCTTTTACCAATCCGCTTTCCAATACATTTTGTTTGTTGACGGGAATCCTGATTTTATTGGTAGGGTAGTACACAATATCCAAAGTGCTTTCTGAGTAGTTGCTCAAATCAGCTCCTTGATTGGTTAAAATATGCCTGAATTTGGTTTGTGGTTTATCACTTCCAATCCAGTTCATGAAATCTTTGATGTTCCAACGATTTTCGGTGATGCCTTGGTAATAAACCGCATCGCGCGTTCCATAACTATACTTGTCGTGGGTTAACTGAGAAGGTATAGGGTCGCTTTCGTAGGCCTTACGTTTCATTTGGTCTATGTACCAATCTGTGGCAAAAAGACTGGTGTTGACCACGCGAACATCGGTCCGATAGTTTTCGATTTCCTGAGCATACCAAATCGGGAAGGTGTCGTTATCCCCAATGGTAAACAATATGGCTCCTGCATCTTCTTTGCAGGAATCCAGATAAGCTTTTGCGGTTGATGGTGCGGTATACCTGTCCGAACGGTCATGGTCATCCCAATTCTGGTATCCCATCAGCAAGGGTACGGCCAATAGGCATAAAGTTGTGATGGCAGGAGCCGCAATTTTGGCGGAGATCAATTTTTTAAACTCTTCGAAGAGTCCGTAGACCCCAATACCTATCCAAATACAGAAAACGTAGAACGAGCCTACCAGAGAATAATCCCTCTCCCTAGGTTGGAAAATGTACGGATTGGTGTAAAACTGTATGGCCAGTCCTGTAAATAAGAAGAATACGAGTAACACCCAAAACTGTTTGGGGTTTTTGGATATCTGGAATACAATACCCAAGATTCCGAGCAAAAGCGGAAGGAAGAAGTAAGTGTTACGTCCTTTGTTGTTTTTCCAATCGCTGGGTAGGTTTTCCTGACTCCCCAATCTAATGCTGTCAATAAAATTGATGCCGCTCAACCAATTTCCATTTTCATCGTATCTACCCTGAAGATCATTCTGCTTTCCGACAAAGTTCCACATGAAGTAGCGCATGTACATATAACTGAACTGAAAGTCAAAAAGATATTCCAGGTTTTGTCCTAATGTTGGTGGTTCTACCTCAATATATTCTCCAAACTCCCTTAAAAAGCGAATGTATTGTTCGGTATCCAACTCTCCTTGGGAATAGGCTGTTTTAAATTGATTGACGGCTTCCCTGAGTTCATTATTGGAGATGTATTCCGATTTTATTCTAAAATCCAAGGCTCCAAAGTAACGCATATAGTTTTCAGCGTGCTGGTCACTCCACATTCTGGGTAAAATGCCTACGTGTTTTTCATTGGGTCCTGGGATCGCACCTTTATAATGATTGACAATCACATATTTTCCCAACTCCAAATCTTTTTCATATTTGGGGCTATCATCCCTGTCTTCTCCCGAAGGAGCAAAAGTATCGGAATAATAAGCGCCGTAAACAGGACTGTCCACACCGGGGTATTGTTCCCTGTTGTAATATGCCAATAGGGCCCTTGCGTCGGCAGGGTTGTTTTCGTTCACTACAGTTCTGGCGTTTGCTCTGATGGGTAGCATCAACCAAGATGAAAATCCAAGGATGAGGAACATGAGGCAGAGGACAATAATGTTCGCGTTGTAGAAATTATGTTTTCGGGTATATCTTAATCCAAAATAAAATGCTGCGACAAAAACTAGCCCCATAATAATGGAACCTGAGTTGAACGGAAGTCCAATTTCATTGATAAAGAACACTTCGCTCCAACCAAAAAGTTCTAAAACATAGGTTAAAGAGAATTTATAAACCAAGATAAGAACTGCAATCACGGCAATATTGGCCAATAAGAAGTTCTTGACCGTTGTGGTTTTATATTTTTTGAAATAGTAGAGTAGGCCTATGGAAGGAATCGCCAAAAAGCCCATAAACTGGATTCCGAAGGTAAGCCCTATCACAAAACAGATAAGCATGAGCCAGCGGTGACCTCTGGGATCACCTAAGTTATCCGTCCATTTTAAACCTAACCATAGCAATAGGGCCATAATTAAACTAGCCGTGGCATATACTTCGGTCTCTACGGCATTGAACCAAAAACTATCGGAGAAGGTAAAGGCAAGTGCGCCAACAAGTCCGCTTCCAAAAATGGCAATAGCCTTGCTATTGGTGATTTCATTTTTTTTGGAGATCATTTTACCCACCAAGTTGGTAATGGTCCAAAAGGTGAACAACACAGCGAAAGCACTCGAAACTATGGATACCGCATTGACCATAAGCGCTATTTTGGTTTCGTCACCAAAGGCGAACAAGGCAAAGAAGGCACCTATCATTTGAAGCAGTGGAGCCCCTGGAGGGTGTCCTACTTGCAATTTTGCCGAAGTGGAAATGTATTCCCCCGCATCCCAAAAACTTCCTGTGGGCTCAACGGTCAGGGCATAAACTATTAACGCGATGGCGAAGGAAACCCACCCAAGGATGGTGTCCCATTTTTTGAAGTCTTTTGCAAACATAGAGTTGGTTGTTAACCGAATTGTGGCGAATTTAGTAAATCTAGAATAGAAGATTAGTCATTTTTGGAAAACCTTTAACACCCATACTTCAGAAAAATAGCATGTATTCTTGTCAAAAATATTTGTTGAAACCAAAGTTTGTTTTAAATTTGCACGCTCAAATACGGTACTGACCCATGGTGTAATTGGCAACACAGCTGGTTTTGGTCCAGTCGTTCTAGGTTCGAGTCCTAGTGGGTCAACAGAAAGCCCCTTAAAACACTGGTTTTAAGGGGCTTATATTTTTAAACTCTTTGTTTTTTTGGATTATTAAAAAGTGTTAAAAACTTGAAAACCAAGTAAATAAAGCAGGTGTTTTTCTTTGTCCCCCATTTGGCCCCCTCTTTTTATTTTTTTTGAATGAACAAACATCCATTTTAACTATTTCCTTTTAGAATTAAATTTCTGTCAATCAAGAAGGAGTATAGTTGAGGACTGGAAATTCATATTTTTTTCTGTAAATATTTAATTTTGAATTGAAACATTTCCGCCATTTTTTCCGCTCTAAATTTGGCCTCTTTTGCTTTTTCGCCATGGAAGTTTTCATCAATGGTCTCGAAAAACAAATGCTTCCAACGATCAAAGTGTTTAGCATTGACCGGAAGTTTGGCATGCGGGGCAAAAGGACTGCCTTGATAGGTGTGTTCCTGTAATAGGACCGTTTGCCAAAAACGATACATTTTTTCCAAATGGCTAGGCCAATTATCTTTTATAACCCCATTGAATATGTTGGCCAACAATGAATCTTTTCTAACCTTTTCATAGAACAGGTCGACCAACTGCTTTACTTCTTTTAAGCTTTCAATTTCTGTTGTTTGTGTCATCTCTTTTTTTGGATGCATTAGAGGTTCTTTCTTTTCATATGTAAATTGTCGGGTAAGATTAATGGAAATCTTTACGATCCTCACTTATTCAACGCTTTAAATAGGTCAGTCCCACCTCCAGCCCGGTGGCTAATTCATACAAACTGGTACTTGTTAGCATTGTGCTCAGGTTGTTCCTTATATCAAGAAATTTATCATGCAGAGGGCAAGGTTTTTGAGCGTTACATTCCTTAAGGCCTAGACCACAGCCTGTATATATCTTATCGCCATCAATAGCTTTGACAATCATGCTCAATTTAGCCGAATTCATATCCTCAGGGTCAATTTCAAAACCACCGTTGGGTCCTTTTACTGAATGGATTATGTTGTTTCTTGTGAGTTGCTGAAGAATTTTAGCAGTAAAGGCTATAGGTGAATCGATTTCCTCTGAGATTTCATTCACGCCCACACGTCTTCCTTCCAAAGATTGAAGTGTCACATAAACTGCCGCTCGAATACCATATTCACAGGCTTTTGAAAACATCATATGGGGAACTTATTTACTCGCAAAGATACGATTAAAACATTTAAGATAAAATTGTCTTTTATTTGTTTTGTCTGACCATTTAGCCAGGGTCAGCAACATACCGATTGAGGTGCTTTGGATACACCAAAAGATCTGTTTATACCTTTTACTGGATGTATTCCAATCCACAAAGCAATAATGTAGTAGGATGGTCAAAGTAGTATACACACAACTAAAAAGGACAATGTGGGAATGAGCATACACCATATATCTATAATCGAACTTGAAGGAGAATATAGGATTGGAGCAGAGTAACAGTCCCAATATTACCGCAATGCCAAAATAGATGACTGCCATTCGTACATGTTGTCGATATACCTTATTTTTCGTAAAGTGTTCCTTGCATTGCCAACTCTAATGTTTTTGTTAGAAATCTTTTCTTTTTGCCTTGTACCTTAAACTAAGTATAGGCAACAACGTCCAAAGAAATAATATAGCCATGGAGACCAAGAAACCCAGATCAGTACCAAAAAACTTTCTAAAAATAGCGCCTGTATATCCTAAAAGTGCAGAAATATCCAACTTGAGCAGTATCAATATACGTGAAAGATCTATGGGATTGAGCGCGGTGGCCACCAAGGAAAAAGTGTCCAACGGGTATTCTTCAAATATAATAAGAGACATCAGAAAAAGTCCATCATAGACCACGGCCAAAAATAGCCATAACAATACGGCATATCCAAAACCCTTGATTTTGTTTTCATTGGATATGGCGATTACAAAGGATAGACCCACAAAGAGAAAAGTCAAGAAAGCTCCTGTGACCAATAAGAGGGAAAAATCAAAAATTGCATTGCTTCGTAAAAGGCCATATAATAAAAATGGAATGCCCAAGCCAAGCACCAAACTCATGGTAAGAGAGCCTGCAACACCAAAATATTGTCCCATAAATATAGAACTCCGTTTGATGGGCTGTGCTAATAAAAGTTCGGTAAATTCACGGGAATTGTAATAGTACATCACTCCGAAAATGGTTCCTATTAAAGGAATTAGGACGATGATTACGTTCATTAAAGTTATCACGGCTTTGGAGACATCGTTGTTCAAGAATAACAAAACAAATCCAAGGGCAAGATAAAACAGAAAATAAACGTAGCTCCAACGGCTGCGTATTAAATCGTAAAAACTGTATTTCAATATTTTAAGCATGGCTATCCGAAGTCGTTATGGCCGCAATGGCATGTTCAAAATTGGTTTGTTCGGTCTGTTCCAAAAGTTCTGTTATACTTCCTTTAAAATAAATCTCCCCTTCCAACAGATATAGGATTTCATCGGCCATTTCTTCCACAAACTGCATAATGTGCGTGGTAATCAAAATGGTTTTCCCCTGGGTTTTCTCTTTTTGGATCAATTCCTTTAAACGAATCAAGGCCTTTGGATCCAAGCCTGTGGTGGGTTCATCCAGGATAATCAAGGGACTGTCGAACATAAAGGTCAATACAATGTTCACCTTTTGTTTGGTACCTCCGGAAAGGGTTGACAGTTTTTTGTCCAAGAAGGGGTCCAATCCAAATAGCTCGATAAGCTCTTTCTCAGCACTGGGACTGTTCCTTAGGTCCTTGATCATGTGAATCAATTCCTTGACCTTGATGTTGGGAGGAAAATTGGCGATCTGGGGGAGATAGTCAATTTTTTTGCGGTATTTCCAGTCCTTTTTGATGGCCCTGTCCAGTACGGTGATACTACCTTTATCGGGAATTACCATGCCCAGGATACTCTTGATTAAAGTAGTCTTGCCCGATCCGTTGGGTCCAAGAATGGCATAAATATGGCCTTCGTCAATGGATAGATCTACCCCTTTCAATACTTGGTTTTTTCCAAATCGCTTATGAAGATTGTTTATTGCAATGGTCATGATCGTATTTTCATTAAAGGTTGGGCATCTTTTAAATTATCAGGCGTGAAGACGGGGGAGACCCGTTCGGAGAAATCAATGATATCCATGAAAAGGCTCCGCAACAAAACAATGGTTTCCGGGGTTCGATTTACTACATAGGAAAACAATTTCACGGGACGATAAGGTACATCACCAGTACCATCCTTGTCGAGATCATAACCGGTATAACTGCTCCAAAAGTTTCCTTCGAATACATTGTCGTTCAATTTGCTGTTATAAGAAATGTCGAAGGAATTGTAAAGGAAATTGTTGCCCTTAAAACTATTGGTGTAGCAAGCTCCAATAACACGAATGGCCCAACCATTGCCAACAAAATCGTTATCGGTATACTTGATTCGGTTAGATCCTTCGATATTTATACCAATGGTATTTTCTTCAAAAGTGTTTTCGCTGATTTCCGCATCGTTGATTTCTTTTAACAACATACCATAGGCTGCTGTGCCCCAATTCTTTCGAAACGTATTTTTCTTCATGGTGATGAACTTTGAGAACATAACTGCCACTCCGGCACCATTGTTCTCAAAAGTATTGTGGGTATAGACATCATGATCGGAAAACATGAAATGGAGTCCGTACCGAAGATTGTCCCTGCTTACATTATCTGTAATTGTGATTTGGTCGGAGAACTCCAAATAGATACCATCCCGGGTTCCCTGAACGTGGTTTTTACTTACCTCTACATCGGAGGAATACCAAAGTTGGATTCCGTTCCCCGAATTGTATTCGTCCACGGCTTCTCCGATGATTCTATTATGGTATACTTTGCCATGGGATGATTTTTCTAAATAGATACCGAAAAATAATTGTTCCAGTACCATATTTTGGATAAGGAAATTTTTGCTTCTGATTACCCGGATGGCTGCATTGTCCTTTGTGTAGCTGACTCCTACATTGATTATGAATAGACCGTCCAGGGTCACACCGTCCGATTGGACCCTAAAAATCTCACCCTTTTTTTCTCCGTCGATAATGGGATAATCAATTCCTTTGATGACCAAGGGCCTGTCCACCAGAATTTCAAATTCTCTATAGGTTCCTTTTTGAATCAACAAGGTGTCATGGGCATTGGCCTGTTGAATCGTCTCCTTGATGGAACTATGCTCACAGGTTGGGCAGATGGTCCAGGTCTTGGCCCATACCAATGGTCCCAACAGAAGCATGATCAATCCTAGGATATATTTGTGATGTGGATTGTTGAATATCATGGTGTCTTTGTAATTGAAGTACTCAGTGGTACCTTTTTAAAACGGAACAAAGCAATTTTTATCTGATGATCAAAAACTTGGTGTCTTCCTTGGCCGTTACCCAATGCTCCACTTCTTTGGAAAAACCAAAATGTTGTTGTGCTGTTAAATTAACAATTTGGTTCTCAATATGAAAATTGATGGAACCTTCCAAAACAATCAAATGGGCATCTTTTGGGGATGTGTGATTTGGAAATACCGCATTTTTGGCCAAGCTGATGCTCAAAATTTCCAAGGATGGGTTTTTGACCAATTGTTCTATCTGTAGACCATCAAAAGGTTGTTGGGTAATTGTATTGTCAATATCGATCATATACATGGATTTAAACTTTTACTTTGTTATTTGTATTCTTGTTTTAATTCGGTCCAGGATAGCAGTTTCCCTCCATTGTCATCCAATGTGTTTTGGGCGGCCTTTTGCTCGGAAAATGCACTTAGAAAGGCACCCATAGGGCTGGGAATATTCTCGCTGATCAAATAGGTGGCATTTTTGGCATCCACCAGTTCACCGGGTCGGTCAAAATCGTTGACCAAAAACAGGGCCATCTCGGTTTGATCGTCCTTTAATTGGTTCATCATACATTCCACGGCGTCAAAATTAAACACCTTGCCTTTAGTGGTGACGAGCTGTGCAGCATGTTGCTTGTCTACAATAGTCATACTACAATAATGACAACCAACATGACCATAATCAATGGGTTTTGGACTTACAGAGCAGCCCATAGCACAACCAAAGAATACAAGAAATAAGATAATGGATGGTTTCATAATGAATATTTTATTGTTTTTTAGTCTTTTTCCATCCCAAAAATCCTGCGGCCAAGGTAAGCATCATGCCAACGAACATGAGCCAACCTCCAGATGCAGGCATGGAGGTTACATCAAAATTCAACATCTTTACATGTCCCAATAAAGGGGGTTTATAGGTCATCGCTGTTCCGTCGGGATTGGTCAATTTCATAATGGCATTGGGGTCCAGATTCGTACCATAGTCCACCAACCATTCATTGAAATCGTACATGCCCAATATGCCCATAATGGACATTAGTACAAACCAACCAAGAAACCATTTGTAGTTAACCTTGTTGAAGTAACCCAATAACCCGATCAATACCCCAAGGGCCACCATGATTCCGATAACCATGGGAAAAGTACTAAATTCCCACATGTCCTCAGCTTTCGGGAGCGTGTGCATTCCTATATAGTGGTTCAGGCCATCAATGTTTTGGATATCAAATTCGTTTACTCCCTTTAGACCATTGATATGAATGTTCAACCCCAAGGGATCAGGATATTGTGGAGCTCCCAACATGATGTTCCAAAGTGGGAAAATATATAATCCCAATAGGAAGAGCGGGCCAAAGATCATTAATATACTAGCCTTTTTCATTTCTTTTGATTTATAGGTTACAAACTGAGTGCGGTTTTTTGGTCGATGGTAGTTTGTCAATTTGTAAAAAAGCGGGCAGGTGGTGGACACAGCCCGCTTCATTCATTGGTGAGTCAATCCGAATTATTCACCAAGTGACCATTTCAATTCTATATTGGAATTGGCAGGGGAGACCCTGACATATCCTTGCATTTCTTGGTGTAGGGCCGAACAGAAGTCTGTACAGTAGAATGGCCATACCCCAACTTGTTTAGGTTCCCAGACCGATGTCTTGGTTTGTCCTGGCATCACTAAAAGTTCGGAGGAGTTTTGACCCAAGATGGAGAAACCGTGCGGCACATCAAAATCCTGCTCGTGGTTGGTGATATGGAAGTATACCTTATCACCGACTTTGATACCCTCAATATTGTCCGGGGTAAAGTGACTGCGAATTGTGGACATGTATACATGTACCTCTTTGCCATCTCGTACCACTTTGGAACCATCAGCGGTTGTTACGGCATAGGGGTGCTGGTTCTCATCCAATCGATAGATTTTCTGTGATTTCGGAGCCAATAGCTCAGCGGGGCACCCCGCAGCGTAGTGGGGCTCCCCGTGTGTTGGGAAGTCATAGATCAATTCCATTTTGTCCCCTGATATGTCATAGATCTGTGCAGAGTGTTCCATTTCCGGACCAGTGGGCAAGTATCGGTCCTTGGTAATTTTGTTCATAGCCACTACATATTGACCAAATGGTTTTCTCGAGTTACCTCCAGGAATCATAAGGTGACCCACGGAGTAGTACGTTGGTTTTCTATCAATGACCTCCCAAGTGCCCAATTTCCATTTGACCACTTCCGAGGAAATAAAGAAGGTGGTATAGGCATTTCCTTTACCGTCAAATTCGGTATGTAGTGGACCGAGGCCCCCACTTTTTACCTGTCCCGCCAATACATCTTCAAATTTTAGGATTGGGATTCCATAGGCTTCCCCATCAAATTTCTCACCTTCAATGGCCGCAATCATTTTATCAAAGGAGTGTACGGTTAAATCGGCAGATAGTTTTCCGTTACCGATAATGTATTCTCCTGATGGATCGACATCACATCCATGAGGGGATTTAGGTGTTGGCAAAAAGTAAACTGCTCCAGGTACTTTTGTTGGATCCACGGTGAGTACTTCCTTACGCATTGTGGATGTTCCTGTGTGGGAATGCTCATCATATACGTTGTGTGCATAGTTAGCTGGCATTTTGGTTCCCCCGCCATTGTTCACATACTCTTCGATTTTTTTCCAGTTGATGGCAGCAATGAAATCTTTGTCATTTTGAGAGGCATTTACTTCCAATAGGGTATTGGCCTCTTCCGTATTATAGGTGGTGAAAAAGAACCAGCCATGAGATTTTCCCCTACCAGGGTGTGAAAGATCATAGTTGAACCCGGGCATCAACAATTGAAACTTGATGGCCATATGTCCATGTTCAGGATCCACACTTATAAAAGTCAGGGCACCTTTGAAGTTTCCTTTGTATTCACTAATGGACATATCCCTTTGGGGTACGGGTACGGCAAAACGGGTACCGGCCACAACATATTCTGTATTTTCCGTAATAAAGGACGAACTGTGGTTCCCGGCACTGTTGGGAACCTCAATGATCTCAGCTGTTTCAAATGTGCTCAAATCGACTCTTGCAATACGTGGGGTGTTGTTTCCGTTAACAAAGATCCATCTACCGTCCAACTCCCCATTGGTCTGGGAAATATCGGGGTGGTGAAGGTCGTCCCAAGGAACAAATCCATGGGAAGTGTTCAACATGGGAACGGTTTCTTCGGAATAACCATACCCAGAAGTCGGGAATTGGGAGAACACCGGTATTTCTTTGAACATTCTACCTGATGGTAAACCATACACGGTAAGGTTACCACTATATCCTCCAGATAAAAAGGCGTAAAACTCATCTTGTTCCCCTGGGGCAACATATACTTTTTCGGCAGCACTGGATGACAATGCCCCGTTCGAACTTTGGTTTTGTTGGCCACAGGACACTAGCATCAATGCCGACCCTATGGTAACTATCAAATGGTTGTTAATTTTCATTGTGTTAGGATTTATTCGTTTTTTTGGTTTTGTATTGTTTATTGGGTAGGAGGCAGGATGACCTTGTCCACAACATGTACGATTCCATTTCCTGCGGGTACACTACCAATTATCTTGGCGCCCCCGACAAAGACATCATCACCTTTAACTTCCACGGAAACATTTTGGTTATTGGCCTGTCCGAGTTTTTTGAATTTTTTTAAAAAATCTTTGGAATAGTTGCCTGGGGTTACATGGTATTTGAGGATGTTTGCCAGGGCATCCTTGTTTTCAGGCTTCAATAGGTCTTCTACGGTTCCTTCGGGCAGCGCATCAAAAGCGGCATTGGTAGGCGCGAACACCATTAGGGGACCGGCATTTACTAAAACATTCTCCAGTTCAGCGGCCTGTACGGCTGCGACCAAGGTGGTATGATCAGCTGATCCTATGGCTATTTGTAACACATTGGGAGTGGACTCATCATCTTCTATAAAAGCCTGCCCTTTATTGTTTTCCAATATGGCCTCAGACGCGTTTTGGTCGGAAACCGTGGTTTGGTTTTGGGCCCTATCCTTACAACTGCTGTTGAGAGCTAGCAGTAGAAATAGTCCCATAGTACTGAGTTTAATGGTTGATCTCATACGATTTATTTTAAGGTTCTAAAGTATTCGAGAATAGCTCTGGCCTGATCTTCGGTCAACCCTTGGTTGGACATTGGCGATCCATTGAATTCTTGGAGTAGTTCTTTGGCCAAAGGATCCTGTTGTACCATTTCTTGGGGGTTCAAGATCATGTTCATGACCCATTCTGGGGTTCTTCGTTCCAATATTCCATTGGGAGGGGGACCGATGAATTTTTTACCAATTCTATGGCAAGCCAAACACATTTGATCATAAACCTGTTTTCCATTTGCCACCATGGCTTGATCAATATCCGGCCCCAATTCAACGGACTTGATTGGACCGACCCCTATCGTAGTCATGTCCACACGTTCGGAAGCCTTTATATTGCTGGTCGTGTTGGTCTCTACAGGTTTTTCTGTGGGAGCCTTTTTACGTTGTACGCTAAAGCCTTCCTCTTTTTTCTCTTCATTCTTTCCTCCACATCCTATCATTACCACGGTAAAGAGAAGGGCCATTCCTTTTATTATTGTCTTCATGTGTTAAATGATTTTAAAATTTGATTCAAATGTATATAGGGACAAATAGGTATAACATGATATTAATCATAAAAAGGATAAAAATGTCTTTTAATCTTTGTTTAACATTTTAGACCATGCTTTCCAATTCTTCTAAATATGCCATAAAAGGAGTTCTTTATCTAGCATTGAACTCCAATGCTGACCATAAGATTTTGGTCCGGGACATTTATGAGACCGTTCATGTACCGGAAGCCTATTTGGCGAAATTGTTACAGGAACTTTCCCGTCATGATATCATTTCATCCACTAGAGGCCCCAAGGGCGGTTTCTACTTAAGTGAAAATGACCGTCAACATACGCTCATGGAAATTGTTAAAGTCATTGATGGTGAGAAAAGGGTAAATTCATGTGTAATGGGTATTCGAAATTGTAATATGGACAATCCTTGTGTACTTCATAAACTTATAGGGTCCAATAAGTCAAAATTCATCAAAGTCCTTGAGAACACGACCATTCTAGATTTGATTGAGGGAAAAGAGGATGTAGAGGAGTTTTTTCCGTTCTAATTCATACTTAGGAGTCTCTATGTCAAATAAATCTTATAACCTATAACTACATGAATATTAATCTTTATTAGTATTATCAGAGTTAAAATGAAATCTCATAAGTTGAATAGGGGGCTAAAAGGGGGACAGCAATTTAATCAACGTTGATTCACTCAAGTTATAACTTTTTCATTTTGTATGGCCACCACTACTCCTATTATTTTATTCCCAATGCCCATTCTTATCGGAGTTGGTGCAATTCCGTATTCATCAAAGTATTAGGATATCCAGTTTAATTGTGGATATTAAATAGATGATATTAATTGATTTAAAAATATTTTCATATATTTGTACTAATTGAACTAAAATAGTACATATTATCATGAATGTTCGGACTAGAGTATTGCATGTTGCCAAACAAAAGTTTCTGAAATATGGATTCTATAAAGTTTCCATGGATAGTTTGGTAAAGGAACTTAGGACCAGCAAGAGTAGCCTATACAATCATTTTTCTTCTAAAGAAGAATTGGTGAAGGCGGTTATGGAGAGTTTGAACAATGAAATCAACGCTAAACTCGAAGAAATTTTAAATGATGATGAAAATGAATTTAAGGGGAAGCTGGATGCTACCTCTGATTTTACCAGAAATTTATTGTTGAATGTTAGTGAGGAATTTTTAAAAGATTTAGAAATAAACACACCGGATATTTGGGATGAATATCAAAAGAACAGAATAGAGCGAATCAATAAGTATTACCGAAGATTATTTCAAATCGGAATTGATGAGGGTGTTATCAAGGGTGATGTAAACCTGGATGTAATCATCGCAATTTATTTTAATCTTATGGAGTTGCCCTTAAAGAGTAGATATATCGATCTTTTGAACATGAACAGTGAAGACATTTATACTGAAGTAACGGATATTTTTCTTTACGGTATCATGGTAGATTAAATTTTTTTCATTTAACAGTACTTAAAAAACTAAAAAAGTACATTAGTTGTTTTCATGAGTGCACTAAAGGCTGATATAGAAAATATTCAAATTATGTAGGTGATGAAAATAGAGAGAATACAAACAGGGAAAGTTAGAATCAAAGAAAACCAAATAAGTAGGACCAAAGGAATCATTCCTCCAATGGCCAAAGTATTGTTCAGTAAAAAATGGGCCGATTGGGTTCCAATCTATGCATGGGTAATTGAACATGAAGAAGGAATTATTGTGGTAGATACGGGAGAGACCCATAAAACAAGTGTAAAAGGATACCTTCCAAAATGGCATCCGTATTATGCTTTGGCCGTGGATTTTGACGTAAAGCCGGAAGATGAAATCGGCCCGCAATTGTTGAAAATGGGAATTGACCCTAAAAAGGATGTCGATAAGGTGGTATTAACGCATCTACATACAGACCATGCTGGAGGGTTGCATCATTTCCCCAATTCGGAAATCTTGATTGATAGAAATGAGTATAAAACTGCATCAGGATTAAAAGGAATGTGTGCCGGTTATTTGCCACATAGATGGCCCAAATGGCTTCAACCAACACTCATGGATGTACCTGAATCACCTTATTCGTCTTTTGATAGGAGTTTACCCATTACGAAGGATGGAAAAGTAATGATTGTTGCCACACCAGGACATGTAGCCAACCATATTTCGGTCATTGCAGAAATGGATGGGGTATATTATTTCTTGGCAGGAGACACTTCATACACCCAAGAGAATTTACTCAATAAGGTGCCAGATGGTATAGGTACCAATGAAAGCATTCAGACCCTTGAAAACCTACTGGCATTTTCAAGAGAAAACCCAACTATTTATTTGCCATCACATGATCCATTGATACCAGAAAGAATGAAAAATAAGGAAGTTATCCGGTAGCAAGAATCAACTTGTCAAATAAGGAAACATTAGAACTAATTATAAACTTCAAAAACTAATATTATGGAACGAATCAGTTATCAGGATATTCCAAAAGGAATGTTCGAAAATTTAATGACGACCGAAAATTTTATTAATCAATCCTCTTTAGGAATTAAACTATTGGAATTGATAAGATTGCGGGTTGCCCAAAAAAACGGATGTGCATATTGTGTGGATATGCACCATAAGGAACTGAAACACCTTGGAGAAACCGATTTAAGGCTTTCTTCATTATGTGTATGGAAAGAAACTCCATATTTCACGGAAAAGGAAGAGGCAGCGCTTACCCTGACCGATGCGCTTACTAAATTGAGCAGAGATCCTTTGCCCGAAGAGACATTTGACGCATTGACCCCTCATTTTAACAAGGAAGAAATTTGCTATTTAACGCTGGCAATTTCCCAAATCAATACGTGGACCCGCTTGATGAAAACCTTCAGGTTTGTTCCTGGGAATTATCAAGTAAAAGAAACGGTTTAAAGGCATTCAATTTATTGGATATATAATTTTACACTGGTTAAAATCTGATTGTTTGTGGTTTTTAGGGAAGGCGGATATTTCAAGATTTTGTATTCCCTTCCCTTTTAAGGTATGAATCAAAGGAATCATGGTAGACCAGTAATAGTTGAATAAAATGAAAAATGTATTCCCCCACATCTTTGTCCTATTTGGCATCTGGACATTGAGCACTTTTCGAGTAAGCGGACAAGACAATGTTGAGTCCAAAATAGTGGCCTCCATAGATTTGACCATGATGGCAAATGATAAAGTTCCAGTTACTATAGACCCTGATACGCTTGATAACGATTTGATTGTTTATCGGTTGCCCAAGGTTATTCAAGGAACTTATGCCATTGGTGACTATGGTAGGTTTATTGAACAATTTAAAGCTTTTGATTACGAAGGCAACGAACTGTTGGTATTACAAAAAGATGTGAATTCCTGGGAAATCCAAAATGCCCATAATCTGGATAAGATTCAGTATTGGGTAAATGATACTTTTGATATTGAAAGATCGGGCGCTCCAAACATTCCGCTTTCACCATCCGGTACCAACATAGAACCTGATAATTATATATTAAACCTCCATGGTTTCGTCGGTTATTTCGATTCGCTTAAAAACAGTCCATACGAATTGGATATCACCACTCCAATTGATTTTAAAAATACGTCGGCCTTGCAGTACGTAACCAAAGAGCTCTCCGCTGATGGAAAAAAGACAACCTTAAAATATATCGCCTCACGCTATTTTGACCTAACGGACAATCCCATGATGTTCGGCGATTTGGAAATCGAAAAGTTTAAAGTGGGACATATAGATTTTGAACTCGGTGTTTATTCTCCCCACAAGATTTATTCGGCTAACAAGATAAAAAAGAGCTTGTTGCAAATGCTGAAGGCCCAAGTAACCTATCTCAGGAATTTCAAAGGAGCCGAAAACTATAGTATAATAGTGTACTTGTCAGATGGCAAAGATGAATCTCCAAAAGGGTTTGGGGGGTTGGAACACAATACATCCACTGTGGTCGTAATGCCTGAATACTGGGAAGAAACAAAGCTTTATAACATTATGTTCGATATGATGGCGCACGAGTTTTTTCATATCGTAACGCCCATGACGGGTCATTCTGAGGACATTCATTATTTTGATTACAATAACCCTAAATTTTCAAAACATCTATGGTTATACGAGGGGGTTACCGAATATTTTTCCAAACTGTTCAAAGTCGATCAGAATCTTATTTCGAAGGAGGATTTTTATGATGAAATGGCCTATAAGATCAAAGATTCAAAAAAATTTAATGATTCTTTGAGTTTCACCACCATGAGTGAAAACATTTTAACTGAAAAATTTAAAGTCAACTACCCCAATGTGTATCGAAAGGGAGCACTAATGGCCATGTGTTTGGATATCCTGATGCGTGAAGAAAGCCATGGGAAAAGAAGTTTATTGTCGTTGATAAAAGAGCTGTCTGAAAAATATGGGAAGAATAACCCGTTCATGGACGATGAATTGATTGAGGATATCACAGAGATGACCTATCCTTCTATCGGTTCATTTATGCGAAAACATGTGGTGGGTACCCAACCGATAAACTATCAAGAATATTTGGATAAGGTAGGCCTGGTCATTCAAGATAGGGCCATAAAACCAATTGATAATCCTGAACCATCCAAGTTACAATTACGGAATGTATGGTTGAACAAGGATACTGGAAAGGTCACTTTAATTGAAAATGTCAATGTGATACCAATGAACGAGGAGGTTGTTCTTGAGCATCAGGATGTATTGATTAAAAATGGTAAAATAATGGACATCCATCCAACCGATACAATGGCTTCCAAAGTTCCTATTGATTTGCAGATTGATGGTACGGATAAATATTTAATACCGGGACTTTCCGAGATGCATTATCATTGGAGGAACAATGATAGGAACATAGCAACAGATTTTAAATTGTTGTTAGCCAATGGAATTACTACAGCAAGGAACATGGGCGAATATGAGGGTCAGGACCATATCGCAATTAGGGACAAAGTTAAAATGGGTCAAATATTAGGTCCAAACTATTATACCACTGGACCGTATTTGCAGGCCGATAAGCTGCAAACTGTTGAAGACGCCATAAAAGTGGTGCAGCAGCACAAGGATAGAGGTTACGATTTTATTAAAATTGGTGATGGAAGGGATATTGCCAAAGAGGTTTATCTAAAGCTATTGGAAGAGGCACAAAGGTTGAAAATTCCTGTTATAGGTCATGCACAACATAATTTGCCATTGGAGTACTCACTTCGGATGAAATCCATTGAACACGTAGAGGAGTTCATCTACATTTTTAATACCTCCGAAGATTTTAAATATTTAAACCATGATTTAGATTTTCTTAATGCAATAGCCAAGCAAATTAAGGATAGCGGTATTTATGTGGCCCCCACCTTGGTAATTTTTGAGATGATCACGCAATATCTTGATAAAGAAAAGTTCACTGAATTAAAAGCAAATGGTTTGGCCAAGTATCTGCCCAAAGAGGATGCTGCGTATTGGTTGTCTGATGAAAATCATTACCGGGCAAATTTTGTCACGGGAGCGGATAAGATTGATCTAGGTATGGAACCTTTGGACTTTTTCAAAAGTTATTTTAAGTGGATGAAAACCTTTACCAAAATACTATCCGATCATGAGGTGCCCATGCTATCGGGCAGCGATACATTTGGGATGGTTGTCCCCGGGTTTTCGCTACATAAGGAATTTGAGTTTTTGCAAGAAGTAGGATGGACACCTTATCAAATATTAAGATCTAGCACAATTGTTCCGGCTAGATACCTAAATGTCATGGCTTCCGAGGGAACCATTTCTAAAGGGAAAAATGCAAATTTGGTTTTATTGAATAAGAATCCACTTGAGGACATTACAAATACTAAATCAATTGAGGGGGTTATGCTCAAGGGAACATGGTTTGGAAGGAATAAACTGGATGCCATGTTGTTGGAAGTTGAAATGTCGAATGATTAATTTCAATTAAGGTTGAATTGATAATCCCTGCAAATACAAATTTGCAGGGATTGTTTTTTAGCTTATACTGGGCCTAATACATAAGCAAGTAAAATAGGAAAAGTATTTGTCTCCTACCTATTCAGCAAAACATTGATCTGCGAATCTTTTATTTTGGACGGTTAATAAACCTTTTTTCTGATGGTATTGTTTAAAAATGATTAATTGTCCAAAGAATAAAGGTATTCCGCCGCCGCCGCACTCATTTTCTTGTACTCATGCCCAACGCCGGGAACCACATGAAGCTTCCATTGGAAATCAGTCTGAAGGGAATCGGCAAGTTTTTTGGAAAAATTGTAAAAATAGTGTCCTCGTTCCAATCGGTGATGTCCTTGCAAGTTCGCCGTAGGCGATAGTAATAAAGTGCCTCCTGTTTCTGAAGCATTGTCCTTTTCCCCAAGAAAAACCACCAGTTTGTTCTTGAAGGATTTTATTAGGCTCTTTGTGTTAACAGGGCTTTCACCTAACCCAAAAAATAGTGGATGCTCCAAATCCGGTAGGGTATAGAACCCTGAATTTCCGGCAAGAATTCTATTTGCCTTTGATTCTGGATGGAAAATGGCAAATCGATGAAGGATTTGTCCCCCGGCCGAATGTCCAAATACATCATAAGTTTTGGCATGGGACCCTGTCGCTTTAACAGCAGCGTTAAAAATATGGTCCATGTCGTCGAAAATCCAAAACTCACTATTTGGGACCGTTTTATATTGAAGCAATGACTCGTCGAGGCGAACTTGGTTAGTGCCTTTTACGGGTGTGGCAATTTCCATAATGTTCAAGTCGGTCAATACTCCTCCAAGATGGTATTGGTCAAATCCGAAGGTAGGCTCTGGATATATTGGAGCTAGAACCAATACATTGTGTTTTTCAGAAGCTCTTATCCAAGCATCACGGTAATCGTCACCATTGCGACCCGACCCTGGAATTACAATCAGGACCTTGGATTCTGGATCAAAATTTTTGGGCATGTGATAGAATACGTAAATGTCTTTTGGACCGCTTTCTGTTTTCACTTGCATGGGAAATGATCCTGACCCTTGGTGCAATGTTAATTTATCTATGGAAAAGTCTTCATCTGCAATTGGGACCAAGGCCATGTTGCAATGAGGACATTTTCCCTCGTGGTCGAAAACTTTCTTATCGCAGCTAAGATCGCAGGGCACGCATTGATATTGCGCAACATCCATTGTTTTCTTTGATTCTTTACAGGACCAAAATGATACAATCAAAAGACCGAGGTATAGCAAATATGTTTTCATTGTGTTTGTTTTTTTGTTTGAATTTTAATAAAAATGTCCTTGGGGTTGGCTTCAATGCTTCAGGATAAGCCCTGAGTCCCGATCCCAACATTGATACTCTGTATATTCCAAAACCTGTTGTGCTACATCTTTCCCCATCCATTTTTCCACCAAGTACAAGGCTCCGTCAATACCGGCCGAAACACCAGCTGTAGAGAAAATGGTACCGTCGTCCACAAATCTTGTATTATCCAGAACCGTTGCATTACTGACTTTTTTCCTGAGTTGTGGCACTGCATCATGAAAGGTGGTTACGGTTTTACCGTCCAACAGACCCGATTCGGCCAAGAAGAAGGCTCCAGTGCAAATTGAAACAAATTGTTCTGTTTCCGGGGATATTTTCTTTATCCAATCTGTAATTTTTGCGTTTTCAGATGCTCTTCTCCCATTTCCACCAAGGAATACCACAATGTCGGCTTTCGGAGCATTTTCTATGGTGTAGGTGGGGGTTAGGGTAAGTACTCCTTGACTGGTTACCGGCTGGTCGGTGATTCCTACTGTAAATACGTTCATTCCGGCAATGGTAAATATTTCCAACGGTGCAGCAAGATCTAGGATCTCGATCCCTTCATGTAGAAATACCGCGACTCGTAGTTGCTTTTTTGGGGTGGGGTTCATTTTTAAACTTCTTGTTTGACAGATAGATGGTGATTGTATTGGGGAGTACATCGTATCTGATTCACCTCCCTTGGCTTCCAATGGAGGAATCATGGCAACCATTAATAAAACAACGATACTTTTTAACCTGTTTGACATTACTTTAGACTTCATACTTAAATCATGTAGTTTGATTACAGGTACAAATAACTTGAAAAGCTAATGTCAAGAAAAGGACACAATCCCTTGGTATTAGGACATAATGTCCGAAGGGAGTTGATTTCGATGTTTTTTAAGTAAATTTCTTAGATGCTCTTCGCTTTTTAGACCGCATTGCCGTGTAACGGAGGAGAAAACCAAGCCTTTTTTTAGTAGTTGATAGGCATATTCAACTCTAAGGCGGTCAATGTAGGTGCCTATGGTAATACCTGTTACTTTTTTGAACCTACGTGTAAGGTTTCTGGGACTGGTAATTGCAATTTCGGCCAATTCTGAAATTCGCAACGAAGTATCCAAATTCTCAGAAATATATTGTTGCACTTTGTGAACCCTATCATCAATATGATTTCGGTAATCCATAAACACCGATAACTGGGGGTCAGATGGTCCACGACGAAGATAGAGGACACATTCTCTGGCTACCTCGGCCGCCAAGGCACTATCATATCGGTTTTCTACAAGATGTAGGGATAAATCTATCCCAGAGCTAATGCCTGCACTGGTAATCAGGTTGCCGTTTGAAACAAAAAAATGGTCCGTTTCCAGTTTGCCATAGGGAAAGGCCTTGCGAAAATAATCGTGATAACGCCAATGTGTGGTATAGGACGAATCGTTCAACAATCCTGCAACACCCAAAAAATAGGCTCCGGTACAAATAGAACATAAGCACACCTTATTGCGATATTGAAGCACCAACCAATCATAAAAATCGCAATACGTGTCTCGGTTGTACTTCTGCATCTGTTCCATTTGTGCACCAGGTAAAATAATAATGTCATTTTCCTTAAGAGCGATATCTTGCCAGGAACGTAATCCCCCGAATTTTATCCCTGCACTGGAATGTATCGATTCCACGTTCTCAATTCCTGCATATGTCAATTCAAAATCGGCACCAAGGGTCTTTGCTTCATAAAAAACCTGGGCAGGACCGGTTAGGTCCAAAGGGTGGACCCCACTAGGTACAATAATAAAAATGGTTGTTTCCAATTATTTAGATGTAATCAAATTTCTCTCAGGAAAAAGTAAAGCAGGATTTTTCCATGGATTTCCGTTTTTCCATATCAAAGCTAGCCGTCCTAGACTGACCTTACGTTTATTGTGAAAATAAGAAAAGTAATATCATTATGAAAAAGCATACTAACTGAGAGGCAAGGAGTAGAGATGTGCAAATTATTTTAACAATGGTGTTTATGGTAGGTTGATTATCTTTAGAAGATTATTTTATTGAGATGACCCGGGACTTTATAGAGATCAACGATTTCACCATATTGGTAGAGGAAGCTACCAGCACAAATGTTGTTGTGGATGCTTGCCGCTTTGACGAACCCGTGGTTGCTGTGGCTTTTTATGGTTCCGGAAATGTGGACCTCAAGGTAAATTATGGTTCTCAATCCAAAGCATTTAATTATACCAAAGGACTGGCACTATCCTTTTATGCAGATTCCGAAGTTGAGTTTGAGCATACCGTTTCCCCGGAAAAACCGTTGCGTTGTGTTCTAATAGCAACCGCCATGAGGAATTTGGAGAGTCTTCCCAACGAAGAGGGCGAAATTTTCTCTTCGCTTTTGAGCGAATTGGTAAACCCTTCGGACCACTATGTGGAAGGCCCCCAATTTTTTATGACCCCGGAAATGGACCGCATTGTGGATTCTGTTTTTAATATGAAGTACCATGGCAAAACCAAAATGATGTTCTTCCGAAGCCAAATGACCGTTTTGTTGTCACATTTTTTTGGACAGTTGGCTACCTTGCAAACCGAAAAAATCAATACGACCGAACGCGACAAGCTCTACAAGGCCAAAGAAATCCTGATCAACAATCTGGACAATCCTCCCTCACTTTCCGAACTATCCTTACAAATAGGCCTTAACAGTTATAACCTTAAAAAGAATTTTAAGGAGCTTTTTGGTGTGCCCGTATTCAAATATCTGCAGAACGAACGTTTAAAAACCGCCCATCAATTGATTAGCAGCCAAGAAGCAACCGTTCAGGAAGCGGCCTGGCATGTGGGTTATGATAGTTTGAGTTCCTTTTCCAACGCTTTCGAAAAAAAATTCGGTTATCGTCCCAGCCAAATCAAGTAAACTCCATTTGAAACAAATCATACTCCTTTTGGAATAAATAACAGCTTGACTGTCAATGTAGTTTTGTCCTGTAATCAGAAAAACAGGAAGAATGAAAACAATTAAAGCATTGGCAGTCGGAATCGTGGTTTGGATTCTTGGAGTTTCTGCCTTTTCGGCCATTTATATGTTGCCGATAATGGAGGATCAATACTTGCAGGCCAATATAGGTTTGGCATTGGTAATACCCCCTTTAGTATGGTTGGGGGCAAGGATTTATTATAGGAAAGAGAAGTTTGTTCACGGATTTACGCTGGGGCTGTTGATGTTATTGGCGAGCGCCACACTGGATGCCCTGATCACAGTTCCCATGTTGATTATTCCCTACGGTGGCAGTTATGCAAGCTTTTTTGGCTCTCTGGATTTCTGGTTAATAGCCTTTGAGTTTGTATTGGTTGCAGTGCTCTACTGGTATGTAAAAGTTCGTCCGGAACAATCAAAGTCATTGAACCAATTATAAAAGAGCCATGGAATTCTCTATCAATTCGATTACAACAATCAGCACCATCTTGCTTACAGGTTTAACTGCAGGTCTCTGCTTTACTTGGACCAATGCAGTAACACCAGGGATAGGTCGCTTGGATGATCTTGGATACTTGCAGTCCTTTCAAGAAATGAACAGGGCTATCATCAACCCGCTTTTTTTGGTAGTGTTTTTTGGACCGTTTTTCACTCATATCGCAAATATCTATCTCAACCGAAATCAGTCCAATACCATTTTTTGGATGCTATTTGCTGCAGGAATATTATATGTGGCAGGAGTCGTGGTCATTACCATTTTTGGGAATGTCCCTCTTAATGAAATGTTGGAAAGTACCGATTTGGAAAACCCATCCCCTGAAAAATTAAAGGCTTTACGAAACAGTTTTGAGCACAAATGGAACAGATTACATCTGATAAGGACGATTACGTCTGTACTATCATTGTTATTGCTGATTCTTACCCTTTTACAAAATCAATTCAATACAAATACAAATTTATAATCATGAAAAAAGAGAATTTTTTAATCATCGGCGGAACCGGTAAAACAGGAAGAAAGGTCGTTGAAAGCCTTGAATTGCTCAACCAAAATGTTCGTGTCGGTTCAAGGTCATCACAACCCGCATTCGATTGGAACAATGAAGATACATGGGAAGATGTTCTTGAAGGTATGGACAAAATGTACATCACCTATCAACCGGATTTAGCAGTACCGGGAGCAAAACAGTCCATTGAAAACCTTATCGCTCTTGCACAGAAAAAGAACTTGAAAAAAGTAGTGCTGCTTTCAGGTAAAGGGGAGCGAGAAGCTGAACTTTGCGAGCAAGTTGTAATTCACTCGGGATTTGAATATACCATTGTGCGGGCAAGTTGGTTCAGTCAAAACTTTAGCGAAAGCTTCTTTTTGGAACCGATACAACAAGGATTCGTGGCATTGCCACAAGCCGAGGTGCAAGTGCCTTATGTAGACACAGGAGATATTGCCGATGTAGTGGTCGAAGCTTTGCTTCATGAGCAGCATAATGGAAATATATATCAACTTACGGGACCTACTACCTTATCTTTTAAAGAAGCAATTGCCGAAATTGCCGAAGTCACCGAAAGGGATATAAATTTTGTTCCTATTACTATAGAAGAATATGTTGCTGCTATGAAGGAACAAGGCGTACCAGCAGACTTTGTCTGGCTAATTGAATATTTGTTTACTGAAGTATTGGGAAATCCCATGGTGTCAGAAATCAGCAATGATATTGAAAAGGTACTTAAGCGCAAGCCCAAGAGTTTTGTTGAGTATGTACATGAGACCAAGAAAACAGGTATTTGGGAAAGTACGACACAAAACGCTTAGCATTTGTTTTGATAAAGGCTTTCATCTATTTATTTATCATGGTTAATCCTTATAAATAGGGGTAAATGTAAATTAGCACCTTTTTTTAAGACATATAGAAAAGACCAATCCATGAATATATTTAAAGTAGACATAGCTCAAAAGTCAGAATACCCCACCTTGGTAGAAGTATGGGAAGCATCGGTTAGGGCAACGCACGATTTTTTGAAGGAGGAGGATATCAGATATTTTCGACCATTGATTCTCAATACCTATTTGGATGCAGTTGAACTCCGATGCGCAAGAGATGGTCAAGGAACTGTTCTTGGCTTTTTGGGTGTTGCCGATCATAATCTAGAGATGCTCTTTATCCATCCCGACAATAGAGGAATGGGCATCGGAAGAAAATTACTGCAGTATGCCATTTCCGAAATGCAGGTCCAAAAGGTAGATGTGAACGAACAAAATGAGCAAGCGATAGGTTTCTATTTAAAACATGGATTTGAGGTAGTTGGACGGTCAGAACTGGATGCTTCGGGGAAGCCTTATCCAATCTTACATATGGAGTTGAAAAGCTGCTAATCAAACATTAAATAGTAACTGTCGCTTGGTAATCTTACAAACATTGAAGTATGACAAAAGAGGAAAGAACAAAAATGATAGCCACCAGTTGGGAACTGCACAGCCAAGTGGAAACGGCTTATTTGAATCATCCTGCAAATAAAAATGATGATGAATGGCTGGAAAAACAGCGGTTGCTCTTAGCAGACATGGCATTACATCTTTTGCAAACTTCCATCAGTCCAGAGGAAATGAAGCTGGATAGGTTGCAGGACAACCTGCATGCCATTCTCACGATTTCAGATAGGTTTATACCAGATGCAGATTTAAAAAGAGCAACAACGAATCTATATAAAATCAAATAGGCATCATGAGAAAATTATTAATAGGAATGTTTATGTTAAACACTCTAATGTTTAACAATTTAAATGCTCAAATAATACAGCGTATCGATAGTTTGGCAAAGGTTCATCAGTCAAAAGGTTTTAACGGAAATGTGTTGTACTCAAAAAATGATTCCATCATTTTTACAGGAAGTTATGGTTTTACCGATTTTGATTCAAAAAAGCCCCTTGAGGATATCATCTTATTTGGACTGGCTTCTTGTTCCAAGCAATTTACGGCGATGGCCATTATTCAGTTGGTTGAAAAAAAGCTGATTGGATATGATACCAAGGTGCAAGAGATTATTTCCGATTTTCCTTATCCGCAAATTACCATAGAACATTTATTAAGGCACCAGGCCGGACTTCCGGATTATCAAAAACTGTTTTACGATAAGAAAAATTGGGACCGGAAGCGAATGGCGACCCATCAAGATGTGGTTGAGGTTTTAAACAGATTAAAACTGGAATTGCATTTTGAACCAGGAAGCCAATATGACTACGATAATACGGGGTATGTGGTATTGGCGGTCATTATTGAGAAAGTCAGTCAACAATCCTATCAAGCCTACATCAAGGAACATATTTTTGTTCCAGCAGGAATGCAATCTTCAAGAGTCACTTCCGTTGATCAAAACCCAGAGCATTTGGACAATGTAGCTATCGGGTATACCTACGATGAACGTAAAAAGAGATATCAAAAAGCGTATAAGGATAAAAACCACAAACACCTCAACTGGATGAAAGCCATAATTGGTGGTAGCGGTATTTACACTTCCGTTCTGGATCTTGAAAAATGGAAGCAAGCATTGCGAAACAATACGTTGATCACCGAAGAAAGCAAGCAAATAATGCTCTCCACAGATGATATTTCCAAAAAGTATGGATTCGGTGTTGCTATCTACGATACCGAAAGCAAGGGAAAATGGGTGTATCATAACGGAAGTTGGGGAGGCGCCAAAACGATGACTTTGTATTTGCCGGAGAGCAATGAGTTTCTCGTGATTTTAAGCAATAACAGGTATGAGGAAACCTATAGGTCATTTGAAGAAGAACTATATAAACTCATACAATAAGGATTTAAAACAATCAAAAAATGAACAGATTTATCATCACCTTCAGCATTGTACTTTATGCCATTGCTGTCCCATTTTTAGAAATTAACGACACCCATGTGTTCAATCCAGATTGGACGCCACATGTTCGTATCCACGAGGTGTGGCAACTGATGACCAACTCAGGAATGGGGCTTTTTTGCCTATGGCTGGTCTGGGTGAAAAAGGACGTAAAAAACAGTGCGATAGTGAGTATGTTGGTTACCGGGGGCTTTCTATTGGCCTACATCTTGAAGGACTTTTACGGAGGGTCCATGAAATACTTGGACGGAAGCGAAAAAACGCTTTTTGGTATAAACATTGGTATATTGGGGTTTGGAATTGCTTTCCTTCTCTTGCTGGTAACTATCATCACAAACAAAGTCTTGAAGCAATAATATTTGAAACAGCATATCATCAATCAAAAAAACGAACATGAAAAACATACCGACATTTGTCATCTTTACTTTATTTACTTTCTTGATCGCATCATGTCAGGAAAGTGAAAAATCAAATCTCACATTGCTCAGCGAAGAAGTTCCGACGGGTACTCCCTTGATTTTTGGTGAAGGGGTTATTTCAATGGGTGATACGATGGATTTTGCTATTACTTTCTCCCCAGAAATGGACGAAATCTATTTTACGCGTCGTGCACCGGGGGAAAGGAACAATATTTTTACTTCAAAATTGGTCAACGGTAGCTGGACAGTACCCAAAATCGCTTTTTTATCCTCAGAAGAAACATGGGAGTTCGAACCCCATATCAGTCCCAAAGGAGACCGACTTTATTTTGGCAGTTCGAGGCCGATAAACGATTCCATCAAATCACCGGGTTTAATCCAATGGTACAGCCAAAAAAAGGATAATGGATGGAGTGAGCCGATACCTATGTTAAAACCGAAAGCACCAAGCTATATGATGTACCTTACCTCTTCCGAAAGTGGTAATCTATATTTCACTTCCGAAGAGGAAGGCGGCAATCCCGAGGATGGAGGAATCTATTATTCCAATTTCGAAGACGGGGAATATGGTGACATTCAACGAATGAGGGAGGAAATAAACTCTGGAAAAATGATTGCCCACTCCTACATCGCACCCGACGAAAGCTACATGATATTTGATGGTGAGAAACCTTCTGGATTTGGAGATAGTGATCTCTACATCAGTTTTAATAAAAATGGGATATGGACAAAGGCCTATAATTTGGGTCCAAGTATAAATACGGACCAAACAGAAATGGCTCCTAGTGTCTCACCGGACGGTAAATATTTATTTTTCCATAGAGGATTCGAAATCCAAGGTGAAAATGGTGATTCTGAGTGGTTGGGGAATATTTATTGGGTTGATTTCAGGACTGTAAAAGAAACTATTGAGAGGAATATTAGTAGCAATTAATACTGCGCGTAAAAATTGGCGTACAAATTCCAATTAAAAAAACACGATGAACAAAATAATAGGATTACTGCTCTTTACCTTCACTTTAATCTCATGCAAAACCAGTGAGGTTGAAATTTTTGTGGAAAACGGGTTGCTTATTGAAAATGCCCAAATCATATCCCCCGACGACCAAACCATATCTCCTGATAGTTTTATTGTAGTGGATGGAGATAGCATCTTATATGTTGGAAAGGATGAGCCCAACCTAAAGGGTTCTTTTGCCACTATTGATGCAGCAGGAAAATATATTATTCCAGGCCTTATAGATAGTCATGTTCATGTAACGGGAACCGATGCGCTATCGGACGACGAGGAACTGGACAACCCAGAAATTGTAAAGAATTTCAAAGAGCAGCTGCCTAAAAGCTATCTCTATTTTGGCTATACCACCTTGATTGATTTGGGTACCGCCAAACCGGAAAGATTGACCGATTTTCAAAAAGCAGTAATTGGACCAGACTTGTATTATGCTGGTGGAGGTGCGGTTATTGGGAATGGTTATGGACTGTCCAATTGGAATGATGATATCCCCAATTTTATATATCAAGAAAATGAGGACTATCCCATTCCTGAAAAATATTTGAAAGAAAACCATACGCCAAAAGCAGTGGCCCAAAGAATAGCATCATCTGGAGCTATTGTTCTAAAAACGTATTACGAGCCCGGCTTTGACCCAACACAACCTCGTTTTCCGACTCCTTCAAAAACATTGATGGCAAATTTGAAAATGGAAGCGCATAAAAACAACTTGGTTTTGGCTGTTCATGGAAATTCGTTGGAGGCACATGATTTTTTAGGAAATGCCCAAGTGGATGTAATCGCCCATGGGCTTTGGAATTGGGGCAACCATAGGTTGGATTCCACAGGAGTAATTCCAGAGGCAATCAAAGATGTACTGGATACAGAAATTAAAAACAAGGTGGGCTATATGCCAACATTACAAGTAATCAATGGTCTACGGGAACTCACTGATTCCAATTACCTAAATGATCCAGAGTTGGAGCACGTGTTGCCAAACGAGTTGATCGCATATTACAAAGCAAACTCAAATACTATGTATGCCAATGTTTTTGGCAATGCACCCAAGAATATTATTTCAAACAATTTCAATCGAATCTCTAATCAAGGAAAGGTTAGCATGAAATATATGAATGATCATGGTGGCCATTTATTATTTGGAGCAGATACCCCTTCGTCCCCAACCTTTGGCAATCCACCTGGGTACAATGGTTATTTGGAAATGCTGGAAATGGAAAATGCAGGGATTCCTTTGGGCAAAATCTTGGCAATGGCGACCATAGAAAATGCAAAAGCATTTAATCTTGAAAAACTATACGGTACAGTTGAGGAGGGTAAAAAAGCCAATCTTTTGATCTTGAACAAAAACCCATTGCAAGATATTATGGCTTACAACGACATTGAACAAGTAATTATTAACGGACAGTCCTTAAATAGAAAGAACTTATCGGCGAAAAATGTGGATGAGTAACAATTGAAAATGAATTATGAAAAAGATAAAAACCACTGTTACCATACTCTTTTCTGTATTTATACTTGTTGCATCCGCTCAAGAGGATACGATTTCTTTGAATTTAACTGATAAAACGGTTTCTTTTATTGAAGCATACAGTGCCAAACAACAACCCAACAGTAGTATTGATGATGTTGATCATTTCCTTTCCTTTTTTGCAGATGATTTTAAGGATGAGCACATTAAATACGGTGTGGTTGTCGCGGATAAAACGGAGTTCAAAAAGGGGTTATTGGATAAACTACAGAACAAAGTGTATTTTCACAGGGTAACCATAGAGAATATTATGATGGGAAATAATGTTGCCTTTGTCAAAATAAAAATCTGGGCCAAGGTAAAACCATACCACATGGATACCATTGTTGAACATACCACTGGACAGATCATGTCCATTGAATTTGATGAAAATGGATTGATAAAGCACTTGAGAAGGCATCACAATTGAAAAATCGAATAAACAGTAAAGCTCATGAAATTCAGAAAGGCAAACTCCGGAGATGTACAGGCAATTGTAGAAATGATCGCCGATGATGCATTGGGCAGTACGCGCGAAAATTTTACTATTCCTTTGCCCAAAACGTATTATGATGCTTTTGAGCGGATTGATTCGGACAACAATCAGGAATTGATGGTGGTCCAAAACGAAGAAAACGAGATCATCGCGGTTTTTCAATTGACGTTTATTCCTTATCTGACTTACCAAGGTGGTGTTCGTGCACAAATTGAAGGCGTTCGAGTACACAAGGATCATCGGGGGCTGGGGATAGGTAAAACTGTGTTCGAATGGGCCATTGATAGGGCAAAGGACCGTAAGGCCCATTTGTTGCAATTGACTACCGATAAGAAACGGCCCGATGCCATCCGCTTTTATGAATCACTTGGATTTAAGGCCACCCACGAAGGCATGAAAATGCATTTTTGAACTTGATTTGTTTTGTTGCCAAGATTTAATTTATCCAATCTTAACCTAGGTTAAGATTGGATTTTTGTTTCTAGAGTAAGTTTGCTGAAAATTAGGTTTGTTGAGTAAGATTTACTCTATGCTCCAAAACTGAAAGATACATTTTATCATCAATCATCAAATAATCTATTACTATGAGACTTGCAGCAACTTTGGTATCCATAATTATTTTTTTGAGCTATTCCTGTAATTCCAGAAATGACGATTTCACGACCTTGCGATTGGAGCTATTTACCTCTGATATGCAAAAATCGGTGGATTTTTATACCGGAATCTTGGGTTTTCAAATGGAAGGCAAAAAGATAAATAGTGCATATCAACCAGTGAAAAGAGATAATGTGATCTTGGGTATTGGTCCCATAGGCAAACTTGGCGATGACCACCATTTCAAACCCCATTTGAAACATATGCAAAAAGGGTATGGGGTAGAAATCGTATTGGAAGTGGATGACATCAGATCCGTTTATGAACAGGTGAAAGCCAGTGGATATCCTATTCATGATTCTTTAAAAACACAACCGTGGGGACTTACTGATTTTCGGTTGGTAGACCCTGATGGTTATTATTTGAGGGTTACTTCAAAACAAGAATAATCAGTACAAGTATGGTTGTTTATATGCTGGTATTGATAAAGATATTTCTTTGGACATTTTTAAAAGCAACTAAACAATACAGCTGCCTCACAAAAAACTCCGTCCCCTTTTTTTATTAAGCACTTGGGTGGGGCATGCCAAACCATAGTAGAAAATCAGAATGGAAATGTGGAAGAATCTATCAATGGAGTAGTTATAAAAAATAGCGGTTAACTTTAATCTTAGAAACTGAAAAAGTTGGAATTGAAAATCAAGTATTCAAAGGAATACCAGTTTTTGGTGCAAGACTAGACCAAAACTAGTCTAAATGAGGGGTAAAAAGCTCGACAGGTTTTTGCCTGCCTTCGAGTTTCGTATTGCCCAAAGGTTCCAATTGTACGTTATTTGGGGTCAGTTCATTAGCTAGCTCCTCAGAAATAACAATTTCCTTTTGCATAGGCTTGCATAACTTTTGTATCCGGGCAGTCACATTTAAAACATCCCCTGTAAAAAAAATTTCTTTCTTTAAAGCGCCTATTTCACCGGTTGTTACCTGTCCTAAATGTAATCCAGCCCTAAATGAAGGTGCAACTCCATAGGTCTGCTCAAAATAGGTGGATTTCTTTTGTAGACTTTGCTTCATGGCATAAAAACAACGGATGCAATTGTGGTTTTGCAAACCGTCATCTTTTTTCCATGTAACCACAATCTCATCCCCAACATATTGGTAGACTTCTCCTTTATATTTGATAATGGCTTCGGACAATTGATTATAATAATCACTCAGAAAAAGAAAGTAGACCTTGTTCCCCAGCCTTTCTGCAAGTGAGGTAGAAGATTTCATATCCAAAAACATAAAAACACGGGACTCTTCTTTAGGTTGATGGTATCTGCCCGAAAAAAAGTTGAGCAACACATTGTGCCCTAGATGGTCGCTGATACCCGAATAAAGTAACGAAACAAAAATACTGAAAGCCAGTGAGACCATGGTGCTCAAAAAAGTAGGGCTAAAGATGTAGTTTGAAAATTTATGCCAGACCTGCTCATCCATAATGGTGGAGCCTAGTTCAATACTTGCTGCAATCGGGAAGGTCACCAGATTGATGACCAGCATAAACAAGAGATAGAAACCCATTTTGTACAATATTTTTTGCCAAAATGATCTGTTTTTAAACAGCCTGCCCAACCAAAGCACTTCCACTGCACCCATGGCGATGCCTACCAGAAAAACAGCCAAGGAGGCGAAAAGGAAAATGTTCCAAGTTATGGTAATGTCCGTTTCTGGCCGTTGATTCTGGTATTCCGTGGCCATCGACTCTATGAGTAGAATAAACCAGCTCAATACCAACCAAATAATCCCAAATGAGAGGATGCGTTTTAGATAGTAACGAAACTTTGGATTCGAAAATAGGGTCATGGGGTAAAGGTAGGGTGAATTTGGATTTAAAGGTATGGCGAACTTGTGAAAACCATATGTACTTTTCAAAGCATAAATTATATGTATATCAAATTAGCGAAATAATTCAATCGGTCAGATGGATAAATCACTACTTTAGACCTGTTGTACTTTCAATGGTTTCATTTTCAGTGTTTTGAAAATTTGATTTGACAAAGGAGTACAATCAAAAATGCACACATAAACTATTCAAACTACATAGCGATGGTGAAGATCAACTACGCACAGGAATTCAATCGCTCCATCAAAGATCCAGAAAATTTTTGGATGGAACAGGCTGCAAACATTAATTGGTTTCAAAAACCACAACGGGCATTGACCAAAGACGAAGATGGCTTTTACCGCTGGTTTAAGGGAGGAAAGTTGAACACATCCTATCTGGCGTTGGATTCCCATATTGAAAATGGGCGTGGAAACGATATCGCACTTATATACGATTCCCCGGTTACACAAACTATTGAAAAGTATACCTATTTAGAACTCAGAGATCGGGTTAGCCGATTGGCAGGTGGTATGAAACGCTTAGGGGTGGAAAAGGGCGATACGGTAATCATATACATGCCCATGATCCCACAAGCGGTCGTTTCCATGCTGGCCTGTGCTCGTTTGGGAGCTGTTCACTCCGTTGTATTTGGCGGTTTTGCACCGCACGAACTGGCCATACGTATAGATGATGCCAAGCCGAAACTGATTATAACCGCGACATCGGGAATCGAAGTGGATCGGATTATTCCCTATAAACCTATGGTGGACGAGGCCATTCAGATGGCCGAACACAAGCCGGAAAATATCATTGTTTATAATAGAAGATTGGGAGCTGCACGTCCAGATGGTGAAAATGACATTGATTATGCGACTTTAATGAAAATTGCCGATCCAGTAAGGTGCACGGAGGTGGATGCCACTGACCCACTGTACATATTATATACCTCGGGAACTACTGGAAAACCAAAAGGGATCATTAGAGATAATGGGGGGCATGCCGTGGCTATGCATTACAGTATGAAACATATTTATGGTGTGAATCCGAGGGAGGTCTTTTGGGCGGCAAGTGACGTAGGATGGGTCGTTGGGCATAGTTACATTGTTTATGCTCCGCTGATTTATGGTTGTACTACGGTTCTTTTTGAAGGAAAGCCGGTTCGCACTCCAGATGCCTCCACTTTTTGGCGCGTGATCAGCGATCATGATGTGAAAGTAATGTTTACTGCTCCCACTGCCATTAGGGCCATCAAAAAAGAAGATCCACATGGTAGTTTTATCAAACAGTTTGATATGACCGGACTACGTTATTTATTCCTGGCCGGAGAGCGTTGTGATGTTTCCACTTTGCAATGGGCAGAGGAAAAGCTCAATGTGCCGGTGATCGATCATTGGTGGCAGACGGAAACCGGTTGGCCCATTGTTGCCAATATGATGGGCTTTGAAGAGCATTTTGCGGTAAAGCCTGGTTCTGCCACAAAACCTGTATGCGGTTTTGATGTTCAAATTATAAGGGAAGATGGTTCGGTTTCGGATAAAGGCGAAGAAGGCTATGTAGCAATCAAACTTCCACTGCCCCCAGGTACATTGCCCAACCTATGGGGCGATACTGAAAGATTTGTAAAAGGTTACCTGAACAAGTTCGAAGGGTATTATTTTTCCGGTGATGGAGGGTATATCGATGAAAATGGGTATGTATTCATCACAGGAAGAGTGGATGATATCATTAACGTAGCCGGACATCGTTTATCCACGGCAGAAATGGAAGAAGTAGTGGCCAAACATATGGATGTGGCCGAATGCTGTGTAGTAGGTATAGTCGATGATCTCAAGGGGCAAATTCCGTTGGCCATCACTGTTTTAAAAACAGGTGCGGAGATTGAAAGTTTCCAACTTCAAACCGAAATAGTGAGCGATGTTAGAAAGGAAATTGGTCCAGTGGCTTCTTTGAAAAAGGTATTGGTTGCAGAAAGATTGCCAAAGACAAGGTCTGGCAAAATATTGCGCAAGGTAATTCGTGCCATTGCTGATGGAAAAGAGTTTAGTGCTCCCTCCACAATAGATGACCCGACCATACTCACAGAGATTCAAGAACTTTTCGAAGAGCAAATGGTCGGTTGTTTTCAAAAAAAAGTGAAATAGACGATTAAATTCTACGAGTCTTTAGTTTTTGTTCACCCTGTACGTTACGCCTCTATTGGTGATTACCCTTCCTGTTTTCATGGTTAAGGTGGCTTCATTGGAAGTAAGAGGTGTGCAAGTGCCACCGCTGTTGGAAACAAGCACCCTGTAGATATAACCATTAAAGTTGGAGTCCGGTGTATTTAACGTAAGACTCGCAGTCTGTGTTCCGGTATATTCCAAACCATCGGAGATAGTAGCAAAATTACTGCCTCCATCTGTACTTACCTCCCATTGATAGGTATCTACATTGGTTGCCACCACTGAAAAGCTTCCATTATCACCTACAACCACGGTTTGGTCCGTTGGTTGTGTTGATATGGTATAGGGTGTTACCATTATGATTTGTTCAACGTCCAAAGTGTTTCCTGCAGTATCTGTCACCCTATATGTACGCGTTATGATTTCTGGATTGCTTCCGCCGTCGCTTACATCGCTGACAAAAGTTACGGTTGGGTTTGAATCGCAATTATCAGCTTCATCTGCAATAACCGTGATGTCGGCTGCTGGAACATCGGTCGAACAATAAACCGTTAAAGGTGAAGGGGCACTAGCTGTAGGAGCAACATTGTCCACTGTAATAATAGTTGTGGCCGCAATGTTAGGACCCGCAGGATCCCCAGGCATGCCACCGTATTCCACCAAATATCCTTTAGGTTGGTAGTCACCGCTGTTTGCCCCTGTGTTTGAGAGATCGTTCCAAGAGCCTGGCAATCCAACCCCCGGCGCTGTAATGTGTGCATAATCTTCGTTACCGGACTGATTGGGTTCTCCAGAATTCCAGAATTCGTAACCAAATGCGGTTCCTCCTGCTGTTCCTCTCCAGAAAAGAGTTCCTGCTTCAGGTCCGGTTACCCAATACCAATCTCCTTCAGTGGTCGCATCACTTGCCCCAATCCAACCTGCGCCTGGTGCTTGTGATCCTAAAAGGTCTGATTCATCCTGATTTGAAATAGTGGCTAAATATCCTTGAAGTCCATAAAAAGTCCGTAGGGCGGCTGCATCCCGTGCTGCTGTCCAAGTAATCCCCAAAGAGGGTACATACTCGTAATAATGTCCTGTTGATTCAAGATAGTTTGCTTCATTCAACACTATCGAAAATGTTCGAGTATCCCCAGAGGTTACCGATGCGGTAGTTTGGAATTCGACTGCCGTAATTGCAGCTTCAAACTCGGCCAATGTAGCTGGTCCGTTCAGTAAAAGTCTTCCTTCTGATGTATCCCAACTTGCGGTAATGTTAGGGTGTGTGCCCGTTAGGCTCAAAAGATCGCCAGAAACATCGTAGTTGGAAGTAACTTGTATGTAAACAGCATCTAAAGTACTGCTGTCAGGATCGGTAATGCTTACGGTCTCCACTACGGGAATGGTGTCGCCAGGACAAAATACTTGATCTCCTGTTGCAGAAATGGATGGTGGATCGTTAGCATCTACCGTATCGTCTCTAAAATCCAAGTCGCCCCCGGAACCAAGGTCTCCATCCGAATCGGGCAGCATTAAAGTACTTCCCGTTGTATTGGTGGGGTCATCAATATCACCTCCAGGGTCACCATAACCTGTTGTTGTATCTATAGTGTTGTCCAGTCCATCGTTATCGCTATCGGAACCGGATAAGGTCAAAGCAGCCTCACTTGTGTCGCTGGTTCCGTCATCATCACTATCGGTATCCAAGAAATCTGGAGTGCCGTCACTATCCGTATCTATCGCAGTTAAGCCACCAGTTTCATAAGCATTGTCCAAACCGTCATTATCTGAATCGCTTCCTGATGGAGCGGTGTAGCTTGTTGATGTTTGAGCTTCCACATTATCGGGAATGCCATCGCCATCGCTATCCAAATCTTGGTAGTTGGGTATGCCGTCGCCATCAGTATCCACGGTTGTGCAATCCACAGAAGCGCCATAACTGGCACCATAAACTCTTGCGCCCAATTGCCAAGCTATTACTTTAATATATTGTAAACTACTTCCGCTAACGGTAAATGTTACCTCTCGGATGGAACCTGGCGTAGTACCATTTGCACCAGCCAACCAACCATCGCTTCCACCAGCGGCTGAAGAACGTTGTATCTGCATGTCGGTGCTGGAAACAGCTGGGTCAGCACCCAAAAACACGCTTACCGTTGTCCCTACGGTGATGGGTGAGGCAAACTGCAGTAATATTTCTGACTGTCCTTGGTAAGTATAAACTGCGTTGGCTGCATAAGAAGTGCCTGGGCTTCCCTCCGCATTTGAAGGGTTGGTGAAAAAGGCAATATTTGTTGCTGTCTGTATAAAATTTCCACCTGCTGCCCCACATTCATCTACATCTAAAATACCATCGTTGTCATCGTCAATATCGGTTACATCATCAATACCATCACCATCGAGGTCGGCACTGGCCACACTGCAGTTTGAATACAATTTTGAAAAAGGTACATTCTGTTTGGAAATGGAAGGTCCTTGGTATTGAACGGTCAATGTTTCTCCACCACTATTTTCAAAAAAAAGTACGGTGATATCGTGCAATCCTGCTGTAAGGTTTATGCTTCCTGATCTTTCGCGTGTACCATGCGCACCATCATTATCGACAACCTCGGTGCCATCAATAAATAATTTGGAACCATCATCGGATGAGGTGTAAAAAGTGTAGGAACCTTGGGTATCTATTTGGATGTATCCAGTATATCGTATGCTAAAATTGTCGGTATCGCCAGGATCTTCCTGATTTTGCAATGCGTCGACATCAAAACTTGTAAAAGTGCCTGATCCTTGGAAACCTGAAGTGGGTATATTATCCACTGTACTGCCGGATGGTGAACTGTCGTAGAATTCAAAGTCAACTTCTCCATTACAAAGGTTAAGAGTTCCTTGTACATCTATATTGTCGATATAGTAATATTCGTTGCCTGCGGTATTGTAGAATCGTATTCTGATTTCGAGGGTCGATCCCGTAGTGGGCAGGTTGACCGTATAGGATGAATTGAGCGGATCAGAAGGGTTGGAATCTCCAGATGCATTTTCGAATTCTGTCCAAGAACCGCTATCAATGCGATATTCACCAATAAAATAATCGGTGCCTGCCTCAAATTGTTGTGTTTGAGCCTGAGTGGCCACATCTAAACTGAAGTTAACGGATTCGTACCCGTAAATATTTATAGGGTTAGTTCGCCAGATTCCTTCCGTACCAAGATTATTGGCTTCAATGCGGTTCCCTTGAACCCAAACATTCCCTGTCAAAGTTGTGGTCCAGCCAGAAGCCGCGGGGCCGGTTGCAGTGCCATTTTCGGTCCCATTTCCATAGCTGTTGAAATTTTCACTCCAAATGCTGGTTTGCGAAAATGTAACCATTGTACCCAAAAATAAGAAGGCAATAAGTACCATAACTGGCTGGGTAAATGGTTTTATTGACCATGTGGAAATTGAGGTTATGCCCATGTATCCTGTTGATTGAACGACAAAAGTAAGAGGTAGGCCCTCGGTGCAAAATATTTGTTGTGAAAGGGGTTAAAATGATTGTTAATCGTATGAATTTGTTGGAATCTTTGTGTTCGGCGAGTTACTTTGCTTTATTAAAATCATTATATGAAATCGGTCAGGAGATTGCCCTTATGTTTATCGACTATGGATAATGTGCTGCAAAATAGATGAGGGAAGCTTTATTTTTGTATTGGAAGGGGTTGCAAAAGCTATAATATTTGTTGTATATTTGCAAAACTGAACGGATATAAAAGTATTCATGAGGGGACTTCGAGTCCCCTCTTTTATTACTGGTTTCTTATGTTGAAGGGTAAAGTGGAATCATTGTTAAACAAGGCGTTGGAGGAATATTCTTCCTTGTTCTTGGTTGATTTTACTGTTGGAGGAGATAATAATATCAAAGTGGTTTTGGATGGTGACGAAGGTGTAAGTCTTCAAGATTGCATGAATGTTAGCAGGGCCATTGAGCACAATTTGGATCGTGAAGAAGAGGATTTTTCCCTTGAAGTTACATCCGCCGGTGCTACATCTCCATTGATGTTGCCACGTCAGTACAAAAAAAACATAGGAAGAAAATTGAAGGTAAGGACCAGCTCTGGGGAATTGGAGGGAATACTGGTAGAAACCTCGACAAATGGTATTACTTTGGAGTGGAAGGCACGAGAGCCTAAACCCGTGGGTAAAGGAAAAATTACAGTTCAGAAAAAGCAGGAAATCGCGTTTTCTGATATTCAAGAGGCAAAAGTTAAATTAAAATTTTAATTGTAGTAGAAAATGGAAAACCTAGCGCTCATCGAATCCTTTTCGGAGTTTAAGGACGATAAGTTTATTGACAGGGTGACCCTTATGGCGATTTTGGAAGAAGTCTTCCGAAGTGCGCTCAAGAAAAAATTTGGTTCTGACGACAATTTTGATATCATTATCAATCCCGACAAAGGGGATTTGGAAATATGGAGAAACCGAGTCGTGGTTGAAGATGGCGAAGTGGAAGAGCCGAATGAAGAGATTTCTTTGACCGAAGCAAGAAAAATTGAACCCGATTTTGAAGTTGGGGAGGATGTTTCGGAAGAAGTTAAATTGATCGATCTTGGAAGAAGGGCGATTTTGGCATTACGTCAAAACTTGATATCCAAGATTCATGAGCACGACAATACCACTATCTACAAGCAATTTAAAGATTTGGAGGGTGAAATTTATACGGCAGAGGTGCATCACATTAGACACCGTGCCGTTATTTTGTTGGATGATGAAGGAAACGAAATCATTCTACCCAAAGAAAAGCAGATTCCATCCGACTTTTTCCGTAAGGGAGACAACGTACGCGGAATTATAGAGAGTGTGGAGCTTAAAGGGAACAAGCCAGCCATCATCATGTCCAGAACATCACCCATTTTCTTGGAACAATTGTTCTTCCAGGAAATCCCAGAGGTGTTCGATGGATTGATTACTATTAAAAAGGCAGTGCGTATCCCGGGTGAGAAAGCCAAGGTTGCCGTGGACTCTTACGATGATAGAATTGATCCCGTAGGTGCCTGTGTGGGTATGAAGGGATCTCGAATCCATGGAATTGTCCGTGAGTTGGGTAACGAGAATATCGATGTTATCAACTGGACCAATAACCCTCAATTAATGGTGACCCGTGCACTTAGTCCTGCAAGGGTATCATCTGTTAAATTGAACGACGAGAAAAAGACAGCCCAAGTATACCTAAAGCCAGAGGAAGTTTCCAAGGCCATTGGTAGAGGTGGGCATAACATACGATTGGCCGGTCAATTAACTGGTTATGAAATAGATGTGTTCCGCGAAGGCGTTGAGGAAGATGTTGAATTGACTGAGTTTTCTGATGAGATAGAAAGCTGGGTGATCGAAGAATTCAAGAAGATTGGATTGGATACCGCACGTAGCGTTTTGGAACAAGATGTGAAAGATTTGGTGAAGCGAACCGATCTTGAAGAAGAAACAATCCAAGAGGTCGTTCGCATCCTCAAGGAAGAATTTGAAGATTAGGCTTATATTAGCAGCGAAAATTTAGGGCAAGTAAAATTATTTATGGCAGAAAATCCAACAATACGACTGAACAAAGTTCTTAGAGAATTGAATATTTCACTGGATAGAGCGGTCGACTACCTTAACTCGGAAGGGCATGAGGTGGAGGCGCGGCCTACAACAAAGATATCCAATGAGGTGTATCAAGTTCTGTTGGATGAATTCCAAACGGATAAGAGCAAAAAGGTTGCTTCGAAGGAAGTTGGTGAAGAAAAAAGGAAGGAGAAGGAAGCAATCCGGATCCGAATGGAGAAAGAACAGGAAGAGCGAAGGTTGGCGAAGGAGAAAAAAGAAGCGGAACAGCAAGTGGTTAAAGCCAAAGCTGAGCTTTCTGGACCCAAAACCGTAGGTAAAATAGATTTGGATAAAAAATCGGACAAGCCCAAGCCTAAGGAGGAGAAGCCAAAAGAAGAGGAAGCTCCAAAAGTTGAGCCCGAAAAGGGCGAAGAGAAAGTAAAGGAGGAAATGCCGGTCAAGGAAAAGTCTGAAAAGCCAAAATCTCCAGAATCTCCAGAATCTCCAGAAAAGAAAGAAGTAGAGGCCAAAGAGGAAAGCAAAGAGACTTCCGAAACCTCAGAAACAGGAACCTTGAAAACTAATTACCAAAAGCTTTCAGGGCCTAAGATCACAGGTGATAAAATAGACCTTTCAAAGTTTAAAAAACCTGTCAAAAAGAAGAAAGAGGATAATCAAAAATCCAATGCCAATAAAGGAAGTGCATCGGATAGCGGTGACCGCAAAAAACGCCGAAGAAGAATCGTCAAAAGTGGACCGCAATCTGGTGGTGGTCGCCCAAATAGAGGAGGACCGGGCAGAAAAGGACAGCGTTCATCCGCTCCTAAGGTAGAGCCTACCGAAGAAGAAGTACAAAAACAGGTGCGGGAAACCTTGGAAAAACTTCAAGGGAAATCCAGTAAAGGCAAAGGAGCCAAATATCGTAGGGAGAAAAGGGATCAGCACCGTCAGCAAACGGAGAAAGATCTTGAGAAACAAGAAATGGAGAGCAAGATTCTCAAGGTGACCGAATTTGTTACGGTCAATGAGCTTGCTACCATGATGAATGTTTCAACGACCCAGATTATTTCGGCCTGTATGTCCTTGGGCATCATGGTAACGTTGAACCAGCGTTTGGATGCCGAGACCCTTTCTATTGTTGCTGATGAATTTGGTTATGAAGTAGAGTTTGTGACCGCGGAAATCGAGGAAACCATCGAGGAAGTGGAGGACACTCCGGAAGATTTGGAGCCTCGAGCACCGATTGTTACGGTAATGGGGCACGTAGATCATGGTAAAACATCTTTATTGGATTATGTCCGTCAAGAGAATGTAATCGCAGGTGAGAGTGGGGGTATTACCCAGCATATTGGTGCTTATGGAGTTTCTTTGGAAGATGGGCAAAAAATAACATTCTTGGATACACCAGGCCACGAAGCGTTTACCGCTATGCGAGCGCGTGGTGCCCAAGTAACCGATATTGCTATTATCGTTATTGCGGCGGATGATGATATTATGCCTCAAACCAAAGAGGCGATTAGTCATGCGCAAGCAGCAGGAGTACCTATAGTATTTGCAATCAACAAAGTGGATAAACCTACGGCAAACCCTGATAAGATTAAAGAAGGCTTGGCCAGTATGAATTTGTTGGTAGAAGACTGGGGAGGTAAAGTGCAATCCCAGGATATCTCTGCCAAGACTGGGCAGGGAGTGCCCGAGTTGTTGGAAAAAGTCTTGCTGGAAGCGGAGCTGTTAGAGCTTAAGGCAAATCCAGATAGATTGGCAACGGGAACGGTTGTGGAAGCCTTCTTGGATAAAGGACGTGGTTATGTCGCTACCATATTGGTGCAGACCGGAACCTTAAATATCGGGGATTATGTGTTGGCTGGAACTTGTAGTGGTAAGGTCAAGGCAATGCAGGATGAAAGGGGTAAAAATGTTGAAAGTGCAGGACCCGCCACGCCAATTTCTATTTTAGGATTGGATGGGGCGCCTCAGGCTGGTGATAGGTTCCATGTATTGGAAGATGAGCGTGAAGCAAAGCAGATTGCAGCAAAACGTTCGCAGTTGCAGCGTGAGCAATCGGTAAGAACACAGCGTCATATTACCTTGGATGAAATTGGGCGAAGAATCGCACTGGGTGATTTCCAAGAACTGAACATTATCCTTAAAGGTGATGTGGATGGTTCCGTAGAGGCATTAACGGATTCATTCCAGAAATTGTCCACAGATGAAATTCAAGTGAACATTATTCACAAAGGAGTTGGTGCCATTACAGAATCCGATGTGTTGTTGGCAAGTGCCTCCGATGCGATTATAATCGGATTTAATGTAAGGCCAATGGGTAACGCCAGGACCATTGCGGATAAAGAAGAAATCGATATCAGGACATACTCCATTATATATGATGCCATCAATGACCTCAAAGATGCAATGGAGGGTATGTTGTCTCCAGAGATGAAAGAAGAAATCACAGGTAATGCAGAAATCAGGGAAACCTTTAAGATTTCTAAGATAGGAACCATTGCGGGTTGTATGGTTACCAGTGGTAAAATCTTTAGAAACTCACGTATCAGGTTGATTAGGGACGGTGTAGTGATTTACACGGGTGAGCTGGCTTCGCTGAAACGATTTAAAGATGATGTCAAAGAAGTATCCAAAGGGTACGATTGTGGACTTCAAATTAAGAATTACAATGATATTAGGGAAGGGGATATTGTTGAAGCCTTCCAAGAAGTTGCGGTCAAGAAAAAGCTGTAACAGGTAAAATTAATATCTATTCAAATAAAAAATCCCGCCTTTTGAGCGGGATTTTTTTATGATTTGGTTTCTTTTTCCTCTGGTTTAAGAAGCATGGCGTCCGGATATTTTTTTCGAACCTCCAGATACTTTCGTTCAGCCTCCAATTTAGTTTTAAACCTACCTAGTCTTACTCGGTATGTAGGTGATTCAAACTCTATTTTAGAATACCAAGTAGGAAAATCAATTTCTACCTGATTTAATAACTCTTGTGCCTTCTTATAGTTCCCAAAACCAACCTGAATTTGGTAAAATCCAGAATTAGCATGAACCTTAGCGTAAAGTTTTACCAATTCATCAATTTTTGAATCTTGTTGAATGGTCACTTGTGCATCCTGTGCGGAAATCTGAGTAGTCAAACCAATTAAAATTGCTGTAAATACTGTGGTTTTCATGTTGTTTCAGTGTTGTATTGTTTGCGCTTATTGCAAATGTAGATTATTATAGGATAACCAAGTCGGGGCAAAGTTATTTAGAATCTTTATAAATTATAAGTTATAAATACCTTAACATTTCAAAAAATACCTGTATGTCTTACTTTTGTTGCCATTCTTGGTAGGGTAAAAAGCTATTGCTCTCAAACTCAATAGAAAGAATCGTACCAAAGATTTCGATAGAAATTTAACGAATATGAAAAAGGTTTTATACCGCCATCTATTTTCTAAAGTTTTAGGTTTAACTCTCCTATTATTCTCCACATCTTTTTATGCACAGGAAGAATCCGAAGCTGCCACTGACGTAGCTACGGAGGAAACTGCAGTTGCATCTGGAGGAGACCCCGCGAAAGGTAAGCAACTTTTTAACCAGAATTGTGCTGCATGTCATGCCTTGGAGCGCAAAATGACCGGTCCTGCTTTGGCCAATGTGGAAGCAAGGTTGGCAGAAGATGAAGGTTTGGATAAGGAATGGATTTATGCTTGGATTAAAAATAGCCCTGGCGTTATTTCTTCTGGGGATTCCTACGCAAATAAAATTTATGCAGAGTATAATCAGGCGGCAATGACCCCCTTTCCAACATTGTCAAACGAAGATATAGACGATATTTTGGCTTACACTGCGGCTCCACCACCGGCGCCAGCTGCTGCAACGGCTGCTGCTCCTGCGGGAGGTGAGGCAACAGGTTCAAGTTCCGGAATATCTAACGAGATGATTCTTGGGGCGCTGGCCTTAGTGTTTGGTCTTTTGGTGGTTATGTTGATTTTGGTTAACAAGACTTTGCGAAGGATTGCCGAAGCTAATGGAGTTGTTCTTGCGCAGGAAAAAGAAAAACGTTTGCCGCTATGGAAGGCATTTGTTCAAAATCAGTTCTTGGTTTTGGTGAGCGTGGTGTTCTTGCTTTTGGCTAGTGCGTATTTCGCATATGGATGGATGATGCAGGTTGGAATCGATCAAGGTTACGCTCCTGTTCAGCCCATACATTTTTCTCACAAGATTCATGCAGGTGATAATAAGGTTGATTGTAAATATTGTCACTCTTCAGCAAGGGTGTCCAAAACTTCAGGTATACCTTCCTTAAATGTTTGTATGAACTGTCATAAATCCATTTATGAGTATGCAGGTAACCCGGAAGGGCCGTCGGCAGAGGATTTGGCTAACGGGTATACGAATGAATTTTATACAGGAGAAATCAAAAAATTATATAAGGCAGTAGGTTGGGATGAAGAAAACCAGAGCTACACGGGTGATTCGGAACCAGTGGAATGGGTTAGGATTCATCAATTACCGGATTTTGCTTATTTCAACCACTCCCAGCACGTTTCTGTGGCCGGTGTAGAGTGTCAAACTTGTCACGGTCCAGTTGAGGAGATGGAAATTGTAGAGCAATTCGCTCCATTGACTATGGGATGGTGTATTAATTGTCACCGTGAGACCAATGTTAAGGTTCAGGGCAACGCCTATTACGAAGCAATCCATGAAGAATTGTCCAAAAAGTATGGTGTTGAGGAATTGACTGCTGCCATGATGGGCGGTTTGGAATGTGGTAAATGTCACTATTAAGAATTAAAAGAAGATAATCTCAGATATATCGTATGGCATCAAACAAAAAATATTGGAAAAGTGAAGCGGAGTTAAACCCGAACGATTCCATTGTTGAGGCGCTAAGAAACAACGAGTTTACAGAGGAAATTCCCGTTGATGAATTTTTGGGCGACAAGGAAAACTTGTCTTCCTCCAACACATCCCGTAGGGATTTCTTAAAATATGTAGGTTTCAGTACGGCAGCAGCTACGGTTGCGGCGTGCGAAGGCCCGGTCCATAAATCCATTCCTTACGTAGTGCAGCCGGACAATATAGTTCCTGGTGTGGCGAATTATTACGCTACCACTATAGCGGATGGTTTTGACTTTGCCAGCATCTTGGTGAAGACCAGGGAAGGAAGGCCGATCAAAATTGAAAACAATACCGATGCCAAAGTTAATGGGGGTGCCAATGCAAGGGTGCAGGCCTCTGTTTTGTCATTGTACGATAGTAAAAGAGTTCAAGGGCCGATGGCCAATGGTGAACCTGTTGAGTGGAAAGTTTTGGATGCTACTGTCAAAGCAAAGTTGAATGCTTTGAAAGGCTCCAACAAGCAAGTAGTGTTATTGACACAGACCTATGCCAGCCCCTCAACTACTAAGTTGATATCTGAGTTTAAAGCAGCTTACGGCGAGAATGTGAACCATGTGGTTTATGATGCCATTTCTGAAGATGCTGCTCTAAATGCATTTAATAAGGCTTATGGTGAGCGTGCCTTGCCGGATTATGATTTCGAGAAAGCTGATTTGATTGTTTCTTTCGGAGCTGATTTTCTAGGTGATTGGCAAGGTGGTGGATATGATTCCGGTTATGCAAAAGGCCGTGTTCCAAAAAATGGAAAGATGTCCAGGCACGTGCAGTTGGAGGCCAACATGTCTTTGACGGGGGCCAATGCGGATAAAAGATATCCAATGACACCTACGCAGCAAAAAATCGCCCTTGCCAAATTGTATGGTAAGTTAAACGGTAGCAGTGTTGGCGGCGGAACTTCTGATGTAGACGAGGCCGTTGATAAAGTTGCGGCTGAAATCAAAAAAGCGGGCAGTAAAGCTGTTGTTGTAAGTGGTCTTAATGACGAAAATGCACAGACTGTTGTTTTAGCGATCAACAAATTGTTGGCCAGTGAGGCCTTTGATGTCGAAAAACCAAAATATGTGCGTCAGGGTGACGCAGCTAAAGTGGCCAAATTGGTTGCTGATATGAACGCGGGCCGTGTGGGTGCATTGATTATGGATGGTGTTAACCCAGCATACACATTGCCAAATGCTGAAGAGTTCATTTCAGGACTAGAGCAGGTAGATGTGTCAGTTGACTTTGCTTATATTAATGATGAAACAGCACAGGCTTCCAGTTATGTGGCTGCAGCTTCCCATTACTTAGAATCTTGGGGTGATGCCGAATTTAAAAAAGGACAATATAGCTTGATGCAACCTGCCATTCGTGAGTTGTTTGATACAAAACAGTTTCAAACTGCACTGTTGACATGGATGGGCGTCGAGAAAACATATTATGAATACATTAAAGAAACTTGGAGTACGGATTTGCTTCAAGGTGGATCTTGGAACAAGGCATTGCAAGATGGTGTTTATGTAGCGCCAGTTGTTGCTGTTGAAGAAACTGTTACTTCCGATTCAGGGGAAGAGCAGCCAGAAATCGTTCCAATTGCCTCAGCGGTGCGTTCTTTGGTGAATTCAACAAGTCCAGGTACCGAGTTGGTGCTTTATTCCAAAGTAGGAATGGGGGATGGTCGTCAGGCCAACAACCCTTGGTTGCAAGAATTCCCTGATCCTATTTCTAGGGTTTCTTGGGACAATTATGTAACTGTTTCCAAAGCGGATGCCGAAGCTTGGGGTCTTGAAAATACGATTGAGGCCGATGGTGGACTTAACGGTGGTTATGTAAACCTTACCGTTGATGGAAAAGTGCTGGAAAGTGTACCGGTTATTGTTCAGCCTGGCCAGACGGTGGGAACCGTAGGTCTTTCTTATGGTTACGGTAGAAAAGCTGGAATGCAGGAAGAGATGGCAATAGGGGTTAATGCCTATACATTATATGGTAATTTCTCCGATGTGCAATCTGTTACTGTTGAAAAAGCCTCAGGAGTGCATGAGTTTGCTTGTGTGCAGTCGCAAAAGACATTGATGGGTAGAGGTGATATCATCAAGGAAACCACCTTGGAGATTTTTAATACTAAAGATCATGCGGAATGGAATCCAATGCCGCACGTCTCTTTGAACCACAATGAAATTCCCGTTACTTCGCCAGATGCGGATTTGTGGGATGAATTTGATAGAAGTATAGGACATCACTTTAATTTGTCCATCGATTTAAATGCTTGTACCGGTTGTGGTGCTTGTGTTATAGCGTGTCATGCAGAGAATAACGTTCCTGTTGTTGGAAAAGCTGAAATGCGTCGTTCTAGAGATATGCACTGGTTGCGTATTGATAGATACTATTCTTCAGAAGAAACTTTTGAAGGAGATAATGAGAAGAAAGAAGAAATGGATGGTCTTTGGGGAGAGAAAGGTTCTCTTGGAGGATTCAGAGAGATGGAAGATCCTTCTGCCAATCCACAAGTGGCTTTCCAGCCCGTAATGTGCCAGCATTGTAATCATGCACCGTGCGAAACAGTTTGCCCTGTAGCGGCAACATCTCACAGTAGGCAAGGGCAAAATCATATGGCTTATAACCGTTGTGTAGGTACAAGATATTGTGCAAACAACTGTCCATATAAAGTTCGTAGGTTCAACTGGTTCTTGTATAGCGACAATGACGAGTTTGACTTTAACATGAACAACGATTTGGGTAAAATGGTAATTAACCCAGATGTTAATGTACGTTCAAGAGGTGTTATGGAAAAATGCTCCATGTGTATCCAAATGACACAAAAAACTATTTTGGATGCCAAGAGAGATGGAAGGGTCATCAAAGATGGCGAGTTCCAAACTGCTTGTTCAGCAGCTTGTAGCAGTGGAGCTATGGTTTTTGGTGATATCAATGACCATGACAGTAAGGTAGCAGAGTTGAAAGAGGATGACAGAATGTACCATTTGTTGGAGCATGTAGGAACGAAACCAAACGTGTTCTATCATGTAAAGGTTAGAAACACCAACGAGGCTTAATCAATAAAAAAAGAAGTAACTAGAAGATAAATTATGGCGTCGCATTACGAAGCACCTATTCGAAAGCCCTTAGTGGTCGGAGACAAAGGATACCACGATGTAACAGTGGACATTGCCCGTCCGGTTGAGGGAAAGGCCAATAAGCAATGGTGGATTGTTTTCACCATCGCACTAGTGGCATTCCTCTGGGGTCTAGGATGTATCATTTATACCGTTTCCACGGGTATTGGGGTTTGGGGTCTTAACCGAACCGTTAACTGGGCCTGGGATATCACCAACTTTGTATGGTGGGTAGGTATTGGTCACGCAGGTACACTTATTTCAGCTGTACTATTGCTTTTCCGTCAAAAATGGAGAATGGCAATCAACCGTTCTGCGGAGGCTATGACCATTTTCTCGGTTATCCAGGCAGGATTGTTCCCAATTATTCACATGGGTCGTCCATGGTTGGCTTATTGGGTACTTCCAGTACCGAACCAGTTTGGTTCACTTTGGGTAAACTTTAACTCTCCCTTGCTTTGGGACGTGTTTGCGATTTCAACCTACCTTTCTGTATCATTGGTGTTTTGGTGGACAGGTCTTTTGCCTGATTTTGCGATGATTCGTGATAGAGCGGTAAAACCGTTCCAAAAGAAAATATACAGCTTGTTGAGCTTCGGTTGGACAGGTCGTGCAAAAGATTGGCAGCGTTTTGAGGAAGTTTCCTTGGTATTGGCCGGTTTGGCCACACCTTTGGTACTTTCCGTACACACCATTGTATCTTTTGACTTTGCTACCTCGGTGATTCCAGGATGGCACACTACCATTTTTCCACCATACTTTGTTGCTGGAGCGATTTTCTCTGGATTTGCCATGGTGAACACGCTTTTGATCATTATGCGTAAAGTGTGTAGTCTAGAAGCGTATATTACGGTACAACATATCGAATTAATGAACATTGTAATTATGATTACAGGTTCCATTGTTGGGTGTGCCTATATCACAGAGTTGTTCATTGCGTGGTATTCAGGAGTTGAATACGAACAATATGCGTTCTTGAACAGAGCTACGGGACCATATTGGTGGGCTTACTGGTCCATGATGACCTGTAATGTTTTCTCGCCGCAGTTTATGTGGTTCAAAAAATTGCGTACCAGCATTATGTTCTCCTTCTTCATTTCTATTGTCGTTAACATAGGTATGTGGTTTGAGCGTTTTGTAATTATCGTAACCTCATTGCACAGGGATTACTTGCCATCTTCTTGGACTATGTTCTCCCCGACCTTTGTGGACATCGGGATATTTATTGGAACCATTGGCTTCTTCTTCGTATTGTTCCTATTATATGCTAGAACATTCCCGGTAATTGCACAAGCAGAGGTGAAATCAATTTTAAAAGCATCGGGAGGGAAATACAAAAAATTGAGGGATGCAGGTAAACCTCTCTATGAAATGCCAACGAACGTCAACAAGGTTGTAAGCTACGGTGAGCCAATTACCGATGACGTGTTGATGGGAGAGGCCAAGCCAACTGTTGGTGATAAAGTGGGAGTGTCCGAGTTGCTGGGTTCCATTGGTACTTTCGATGCCGCTACAGAAACCCCGGACGATTTGAAAAAGATAAAAGGTGTCGGCCCCGAAATGGAGCGTACCTTGAACGAGATAGGCATATTTACCTATGCACAGGTCGCTAGAATGACCGAAAAGGAGTATGATTTGTTGGATTCGATTACCGGAAGGTTCCCAGGGCGCGCGCAACGCGACGATTGGGCTGGTCAAGCAAAGTTGTTAAACGATAAAAAATAATTATGGCATCAAAAGTTATACAAGCGCTTTACAACGATGACGATGTGTTGATGCATGCCGTAAAAAAGGTTAGGGCAGAGCACCATCATATAGAAGAGGTGTATACTCCTTTTCCTGTTCACGGTCTAGATAAGGCAATGGGCCTAGCGGATACCCGGATAGCTATCACCTCTTTCCTATATGGATGTTTGGGGTTGACGGTTTCCGTAGTTATGATGAACTATATCATGATTGAGGATTGGCCACAGGATATTGGAGGTAAGCCAAGTTTTAGTTACTTGGATAATATGCCTGCCTTTGTTCCAATTATGTTCGAACTTACGGTTTTCTTCGCAGCTCACTTAATGGTGATAACTTTTTATTTGAGAAGTAGGATGTGGCCATTCAAGAATGCAGAAAATCCCGATAAAAGAACTACCGATGACCATTTTTTAATGGAATTGGGGGTTCACGATAACGAACAAGAACTTGCCGATTTGTTATGGGAAACAGGTGCGGTAGAAGTAAAAGTTTCAGAAAAGGAGTCATAATAATATGAAGCAATTAGGTAAAATAAGTGTTGCTTTGGTTTTGGTACTGTTTGCTGCCTCTTGCGCAGATAAAAACAGTCCAAACTACCAATACATGCCAAATATGTACGAACCTGTAGGATATGAAACCTATCAAGGTGTTGACAATGGGCTGTTCCCGGATGGAACAGAAGCCCTGTTGCCCGCAGAGGGAACCATTTCCAGAGGATACATGCCCTATGAGTTTGAAAACACTCCAGAAGGTAAAGAACTGGCAAGATTGAATACAAGTCCATTGGATTCCTTGAAAAGCGAGGAAAATTTGGCAGAAGGAGCAGAGCTCTATGCAATTTATTGTGCTGTTTGTCATGGGGCAAAAGGAGATGGGCAAGGTAATCTTGTGAAGAGAGAAAAAATATTGGGTGTTCCCAGCTATGATGATGTAGCCAGAAATATTACAGTAGGAACTACGTACCATACCATTTATTACGGATTGAATTCTATGGGGTCATATGCCTCACAGTTCGCCAATGAAAAAGAGATGTGGCAAGTATCCGAATACGTAATGAAGTTAAAGGAAGACCTAACAAAATAATAGGATAAGAACGAACTATGTATACCTTTTCAAACAAACTTAGAATAGGATCTTTCATAGCCATGGGGCTTGGAGTTATTTTCTTGGCAATTGGTTTTTTGTCAGCTCCATCAACAGTGGAAGAAGCCAAGGCCATGGTAGCCGTGCATGACGATGGTCATGGTGGAGGGCATGCGGAAGCGGCCGAAAGCCATGGTGAAGAACAGGGTCACGGTGCGGAAGCTTCGCATGGAGAAGAACACGATTCTTCTCACGATACACATTTGTTGCACCAGTTACAAAACAGACCTTGGTCCGCACTTTACGTAGCTGCTTTCTTTTTCTTTATGATCGCTTTGGGCGTATTGGCATTCTATGCTATACAACGCGCGGCACAAGCTGGTTGGTCCCCATTGCTTTTTAGAGTTATGGAAGGAATAACGGCATATTTGATTCCTGGTGGTATTATTGTATTTGTCATTCTACTGCTTTCCACATTGCATATGAACCATATGTTTGTTTGGATGGATGCGGACACCGTGGCGCACGATGAACTATTACAAGGCAAAGCAGGGTATTTGAATCCAACTTTTTTCTTGATAAGAGCCGCTATATTCTTGGGCGGTTGGATTTTCTATCGTCAATATTCAAGGAAACTTTCTTTAGCTCAAGATGAATCTGACGACAATAGCAATTTTGTAAAAAACTTTAGATGGTCAGCGGCTTTCTTGGTATTCTACCTAATATCAGAATCCATGATGTCATGGGACTGGATTATGAGCTTGGATCCACACTGGTTTAGTACTTTGTTTGGATGGTATGTTTTTGCCAGTATGTTTGTTTCAGGTATTACTGTGATAGCAATGGTTACTGTTTACCTAAAATCGAAGGGATATTTAGAGGATGTAAATAACAGTCATATCCACGATTTGGCCAAGTTTATGTTTGGTATCAGTATATTCTGGACTTACCTTTGGTTTTCACAGTTTATGCTTATTTGGTACGCAGATATACCTGAGGAGGTAACCTATTACATAGCTCGTTTCCAAGATTACAAATTACCATTCTTTGGTATGTTGGTAATGAACTTTGTTTTCCCATTATTGGTACTGATGAACAGTGACTATAAAAGGGTAAATTGGTTTGTTATAATGACTGGTATTGTGGTTCTTTTTGGCCACTATTTAGATATATTTAATATGGTGATGCCTGCAACGGTTGGCGATCAATGGTATATTGGATTGCCTGAGATTGGTGGTATTTTATTCTTTGGAGGTTTATTTGTGTTCTGGGTGTTCACAGCTTTGACAAAAGCCCCATTACAACCCAAAAGAAACCCATTTATTGAAGAGAGTAGACATTTTCATTATTAAACGATTTAAGTCTTAGATAGATAAACGATGACTGCATTATTAACATTTACTGTTTTAGTATTAGTTGCGATTGCTATTTGGCAGATGACCAAGATATTTGAATTATCGCAGAATAAAACAGAGCGCGCTGAGATAGCCAATGATTCCGATAACAAGAACAATGGGTACCTTTTATTTGCCTTTCTGGTTTTCATTTATGGAATCACCATTTTCAGTTTTGCAAAATATGGAAAAACCTTATTGCCAGAAGCGGCATCCGAACATGGTGGTGAATACGATCAGTTGATGTTGGTGTCCATGGGGATTATTTTCTTTGTTCAGACGATTACCCAAGCCCTATTGCACTACTTTGGTTACAAGTACAGGGGTCAAAAAGGTAGAAAAGCACTGTTTTTTGCAGATAATGACAGATTGGAGTTTATATGGACCATTATTCCTGTAATTGTATTGGCAGGTTTGATTCTTTGGGGATTGTTTACCTGGACCAATATTATGGATATCAATGAGGATGATGACCCCTTGGTTGTTGAACTTTACGCCCAACAATTTAATTGGACAGCCAGATATAGCGGAGAAGATAACGTATTGGGTGAAGCCAATGTAAGGTTGATTGATATCGCCAATGCCAATATACTTGGATTGGACGAATCCGACCCCAATGCAGAAGACGACATTATTGTAAAGGAATTACACTTGCCCGTAGGTAGAAAGGTGAACTTTAAAATGAGATCTCAAGATGTATTGCATTCTGCTTATATGCCTCACTTTAGAGCACAAATGAACTGTGTTCCCGGTATGATTACGCAGTTTTCTTTCACTCCAACAGTAACAACAGAGGAAATGCGATTGAATCCTGACGTTGTGGATAAGGTTAAAAGAACCAATGCTATTAGAGCAAAAAGGGCAGCAGAGGGAATACCTAACTCAGACCCATGGGAGTTTGATTACGTTTTGCTGTGTAACAAAATATGCGGTAAATCACACTATAATATGCAAATGAAGATTATAGTGGAAACTGAAGAAGAATACAATAAATGGATTGCTGAACAGAAGACTTTCAAAGAATCTGTTATGGTTGATGAGACCGAGCAAGCATTTAACACAGAAGATGGTGTAGATATTGAATTAGAAGATACAACTTCGGAAGAATAACAAACAAAAAGAATAACGAAAAAATAAATTGGAATATGTCTGAAGTAGCCCATGCAAGTCACGATGATCACCACGATGATCATGGACATCACCATAAGGAAACTTTCATAACAAAATACATTTTCAGTCAGGACCATAAGATGATATCCAAGCAATATCTGATTACAGGTCTTATTATGGGATTCATTGGTATAGCCATGTCATTGTTGTTTAGAATGCAATTGGCTTGGCCGGGGGAATCTTTCGGGATTTTTAAAGCTGTTTTGGGTAAATGGGCCCCAGATGGTGTAATGGATGCCGATATCTATTTGGCATTGGTAACCATTCACGGTACCTTAATGGTATTCTTTGTATTGACTCAGGGATTGAGTGGTACATTCAGTAACCTTTTAATTCCATTGCAAATAGGTGCTAGGGATATGGCTTCAGGTTTTATGAACATGATCTCATATTGGATGTTCTTTGTTTCATCCGTTATTATGATTATCTCATTGTTCGTAGAAGCTGGACCTGCAGCAGCGGGATGGACCATCTATCCACCGTTAAGTGCATTGCCGATGGCTCAATCAGGTTCTGGTATGGGTATGACGCTTTGGTTGGTGTCCATGGCCATTTTCATTGCTTCGTCTCTTTTAGGTTCGTTGAACTACATTGTTACCGTAATCAATCTTAGAACAAAGGGAATGTCAATGACACGTTTACCTTTGACTATTTGGGCATTCTTTGTAACAGCAATTATCGGTGTGGTTTCTTTTCCGGTATTGCTTTCAGCAGCCCTGTTGTTGATTATGGATAGAAGCTTCGGTACCTCTTTCTTCTTGTCGGATATCTTTATACAAGGAGAAGTATTGCACTACCAAGGTGGTTCACCGGTATTGTACGAGCACTTGTTCTGGTTCTTGGGTCACCCGGAGGTATATATTGTACTGTTGCCAGCTTTGGGTATTACATCAGAAGTAATGTCAACAAACGCTAGAAAGCCTATTTTTGGATATAGGGCGATGGTAGCATCTATTTTGGCAATTGCGTTCCTATCTACAATTGTATGGGGTCACCACATGTTCGTATCCGGTATGAACCCATTCTTGGGATCTGTGTTTACGTTCACAACCCTTTTGATTGCGATTCCATCAGCGGTAAAAGCATTTAACTATATTACTACCCTCTGGAAGGGTAACCTGCAGCTCAACCCGGCAATGTTGTTCTCCATTGGTTTGGTGTCAACATTCATTACCGGTGGTCTAACAGGTATCATTTTGGGTGATAGTACTTTGGATATCAACGTTCACGATACATATTTCGTTGTAGCTCACTTCCATTTGGTGATGGGTATTTCAGCCTTGTACGGTATGTTCGCTGGTATTTATCACTGGTTCCCAAAAATGTTCCAAGGAAGAATGATGAACAAGAACTTGGGTTATGTCCACTTCTGGGTTACTGCAGTTTGTGCCTACGGGGTATTCTTCCCAATGCATTTTGTTGGTATGGCCGGTGTACCAAGACGTTACTACGAGAACACAGCATTCCCAATGTTCGATGAATTGACCAACGTACAGGTATTGATGACCGTATTTGCGATCATCGCAGGTTTGGCACAGTTGATATTCGTTTACAACTTTATCTCCAGTATTTTTTACGGTAAAAAAGGACCGGTTAACCCATGGGGTTCCAATACTTTGGAATGGACAACCCCTCAAGAGCACATCCATGGAAACTGGCCGGGAGAGATTCCTCACGTTTACCGTTGGGCATACGATTACAGTAAAACTTATGAGAATGGTGAGTACATTATTGCAGGGCAGGATTTTGTTCCGCAAAACGTTCCGCTTCAGGAGAACGAGGAAGAACTCAACCATTAAGAGCATATTTAAAGTAGTGAAAAGCCCGTCCGTTTTGGATGGGCTTTTTTATTGGAATGGATTTTGAAGTGAATTGTATATCTTTAAATAGCATTTCCCCCTGTCAAAAAGAGGACCATCATGAAAAAGTTACTTATCCTATTATTGGTACTATCCCCAATTATATCTATTGCACAACGGAAACCTAAAATTAAAGGAAGTCGTATTGTAACACAGGTGAGCGAAGAGCTTCCACCATTCGATGCCATTGTATTAAATGATGATATCGAAATCAACCTTGATAAGTCATTTGGTCCAGGATATCATCTTATTGCTGATGACAATTTAATAGATGTCCTAAAATTTGAAGTCAAAGACGGTACTTTGGTAATCAGTTCCTATTATAACATAACCGCAAAAAAGGAATTGGAAATTACCGTGAAGTATACCGAACTTAAGGCCATTACATTAAAGAATGGAAGCATCGTTTCCAAAGATATTATTGAATCCAATGAACTGTTTGTGGATGGATTTAATAATGCAAAAATGGACATAAAGGCTAATGCTGCTGTTATGGATGTTAATTTGGAAGATACTAGTAGCGGTGATTTTCACGTAGAGGTGGATTCTTTGAACATTAACCTGAATAAAAGAGCGCAAGCCTACGTTTATGCCCAAATCAATACAGGGGCACTGGATATGGAAGGGAATTCATCTTTGACCATGGAGGGTACCTCCGAAAGGTTACAAGCTAATTTATTGGACATGGCCAAGTATCGCGGAGAAAGTATGCAAATAGGTTCTTGCCAACTTAAAATCGCAGGGAATGCCAATGCGAGAGTATATGCATTTAGTGATATCCGGATCAATGCCACGGGAGGTGCAAGCATTTTCCTTTATGGTACACCAAATATTACCATAACAGAATTTCTGGATACTGTGCAGCTCATTAAAAAGCAGTAAGCTTGGTTTCGCAAACAAACCGTTTCCAGTAGCGAGGCTTTTCAACTATATTTGTTGAACCATGAACGAAAATTTAGACCCAACAGGTGAAAACCTTTCTCCAGAAGAGTTTGATATAGAAAGAGCTTTACGCCCCATTAGTTTTGACGACTTTACCGGGCAGGCGCAAGTACTCGAAAATTTAAAGATTTTTGTGCAGGCGGCCAATCTTAGGGGAGAAGCTTTGGATCATACACTGTTTCATGGACCCCCAGGTTTGGGAAAAACTACCTTGGCCCATATTTTGGCCAATGAACTTGGTGTAAACATTAAAGTTACCTCTGGTCCCGTTTTGGACAAACCAGGGGACTTGGCTGGTCTTCTGACCAATCTAGAAGAACGCGATGTTCTTTTTATTGATGAAATTCACCGGCTGAGTCCCATCGTGGAAGAATATTTATATTCTGCCATGGAGGACTACAAGATTGACATTATGATTGAGACCGGGCCTAATGCCCGTACGGTACAAATCAACTTAAGTCCTTTTACTTTAATAGGAGCAACAACTAGATCAGGATTGCTAACGGCACCAATGCGTGCCAGATTTGGAATCCAGAGCCGATTGGAATATTATCATACAGAACTATTGTCCACCATTGTGGAGCGTAGTGCAGAAATACTTAAAGTTCCGATTACCAACGATGCTGCTATAGAGATAGCTGGTCGTAGCAGGGGAACCCCTAGAATATGTAATGCATTGTTGCGCAGGGTTCGCGATTTTGCCCAGATCAAAGGTACCGGAAATATTGATTTGGAGATTTCTCAATTTGGACTTAAAGCCTTAAATGTGGATGCTCATGGTCTAGATGAAATGGACAATAAAATCCTGAGTACCATTATTGATAAATTTAAAGGAGGTCCTGTTGGGATAACAACTTTGGCGACAGCGGTGTCTGAAAGTGCAGAAACCATAGAGGAAGTTTATGAACCATTCTTGATTCAGCAAGGCTTTATAATGCGTACCCCAAGGGGAAGGGAAGTAACCGAACTGGCTTACAAACATTTGGGTAGGGAAAAGGGTGGTATCCAAGGAGGACTTTTCTAAGCACTGCCAGTTCAATTTTTCTGCACAACAATCGAGCTTGCCTACCAATAGTTAAATACTTTTTGTATCTTGATATACTGCTTTGGTTTACAACGGGTTGTAAGTTTACGATTTTTGTGGGAAATATCTCCGCAATCATATAGACTCCATAAATTCAAGATTTTACTCCCAAATTTTACCCAAGGGAATTTAATTCCCTGCCGAGGCTTTTCTATTAATACTTATTGAAATCATGGGGGATAACCTTAAAAACTCGGGAACATCCGAAATGGGAGATGTTCAGCTGGTGACCGGTCAAATACGTAAATTGATGATGTATATCGGATTTTTTTCAGCATTGATAATTGTGATGGCTTTTGGCATTATGATGATGCGCTTCGGTTTTGGTTTTGGTTTTGGCGGTCCCGAAAAAGGGCTGGCCACGATTCCAGATGGCGTGTACTATATGGATTACGATGTGAACAATTTGTCCTTGACCGAAAAAAACATACTTGTAAAAAAAGGATTTGAAATTTTTAGAAATACACCGCTGCACATTGGCCCCAAACAAAAAGATTCAACCCAGATATATGCAGGAAACAATCTTGCCTGTGCAAGTTGCCATTTAGATGGAGGTACAAAACCCTATGCCGCACCATTGATCGGGGTGGTCAAAAGATTCCCGCAATTTAGAGGGCGTGAGAATAAGATTGGCACCATCGAAGAAAGAATCAATGGATGCATGGAACGCAGTATGAACGGAAGAAAATTGCCGGAAAATAGCGATGCCATGGTGGCAATGGTCGCTTATATGGATTGGTTGGGCCGTGCTGCTCCTTCAAACGGAAAAATTGAAGGCCAAGGTTTTTTAAAAGTAAAAATTCCAGAAAGAGCGGTTGATTTAGCGCATGGAGAAAACGTTTATCAAAAACATTGCGTTATCTGCCATGGTGTAGATGGGCAAGGCCAGCGTTTACCACAAAATGACTTATATCTGTACCCACCACTGTGGGGAAACGATTCTTATAATAATGGAGCCGGTATGACACGTGTGATTACCGCAGCTCAATTTATCAAAGGAAATATGCCCTTCGGTATCACCTTTGATAACCCTACACTTACCGATGAGGAGGCTTATGATGTAGCAGGCTACATTAACCAAAAACTTCGACCTACAAAGCCCAATAGAGAGGCAGACTTTCCAGATCTGGTCAAAAAGCCCGTATCCACTCCCTATGGTCCCTACATTGATCCTTTTACTGAAGAACAACATCAGTTAGGACCTTTCCAGCCTATTATGGATTACTACCAAAAGGAATATCAACTGCGTAAAACCAAGTAAACACAATCACAATGAGAACAACAACAAAATCAAGACGGAATTTTATGGGAGCGATGATGCTCGGTGCCACTGCATCCACATTATCGGCTTTGACAAACCCTGTATTTGCAGGAATGACCGATTTTACAGATTTAGAAATGGGCGATGCCGAGTCCTGGATGAAAACAATAAAGGGAAAGCATAGGGTGGTTTATGATGGGAATTATCCGCACAAAGGATTTCCAATAATTTGGAACTGGGCATACTATCTATCCAACAACGAAATGGGTTCTTCGGATGATCAAATTACGGCAATGACCGTACTTCGACATGACGCAATTCCCTTTGCATTGCACGACGACCTTTGGAAAAAGTATCCCTTGGGTGAAATGTTCCACGTTAAAAAAGCAGATGGAACCCCGTATGATCGTAATCCATTTTACGAGCCACAAGAAGGCGATTTTCCGCTTCCAATGATTCAAGGGATTAAAGACATGCAAAGTAGAGGTGCCATGTTCTGCGTTTGTAATCTGGCGCTGAATGTCTACAGTGGTGCAGTTGCCCAACAAATGGGACAGGATCCAACTGAAGTTTACGAAGAATGGAAAGATGCCGTACTGCCCGGAATTCAGTTAGTGCCCTCTGGAGTGTGGGCCTTAGGTAGGGCACAAGAAGAAGGATGTGGTTACATTTTTGCAGGAGAATAACAGAAAAAATGAAAAAACTAATCGTGTTATTTATGTTGATGGTGTCAGGTATTATGCTGGCACAAACCGAACCCATCAAAGTAGTATTTGATGTAACTAGCAGCAATCCCGATGTACATAGGACAGCAGCCAAACATTTAAGATTGATGGCCGAAGCCTATCCGCAATCGGAGTTTGAATTAGTGATATATAGCGGAGCCTATAAAATGGTAGACAGGAAATCATCCGTAGCCGGAGAAACTTTGACAGATATTGTTAAAAGGAACAATGTGGACATAGTGATTTGCGAACAGACCATGAAAAGGCATAAAATGACGATGGACAACCTTATTCCCGGAGTAGGTTCTGTACCCGATGGTATTTATGAAATCATCATGAAACAAAAAGAAGGCTGGGGCTATATCAAAGAAGCCCAATAGCCCATATGCTAAAAATCGAAAAATTATGGGTTAACATTATGGCGTGAATGCCGAAAAAAATACGCAGTTGATAAAAACCGAGGCCAAACGCCTCGGTTTTTTAATCTTTGAGGTTACAACCTTTCAAAATCATTTCTAATCCCCATGTAATCGAGGCGGCAGCTGTTTCGTCGTCAAGCCCGCAAACATCTTTAGCGGTAATTACGGATTCTATACCCATTAAAAGTACCGAGACATGGATTAATTTTTCCTTTTCCTCCTCAGTTAACGAGGTCTGATGGCCCTCAAAATAATTCCGAAGCGTTGTTATCCGATTTTGTCCACGCTTCATTTTGGAATTGGTGGAGGAAAGTACGGCAGCCAAGAATTTTCTTGAAGTTTGTTCATTTTTAAAACTAAAATCCAAATAGGCCTTTTGAATACTTAAAATGGCCTCGCTGGGAGCAGTTGCTTTGTTTTGGTCAAAAATGGTACTGGTATCTGGTACGTTAAGTTGGAGCAATAGATCCATAGAGATGGAATCGGTATTGGTGTAGTACCGGTAAATGGTGGCTCTGGAAATTTCAGCATGCTGTGCAATTTTTTCCATGGATAAAGGCTCTTTTTTCTCCAGTAATTTTCGAGTGGCCTCTAGAATTTTATCTCTTGTATTTTGTTTCTGTTTTTTGCGTCCAGATTTGATATGCTCATTTTTCATGAGACAAATATCTCATAAAATTTTGATTTAAAGAAATTAACAGGTATGTTTGTGAGACAAAAATCTCATGAAATGAAAAACAATACTTCAAAATGGGTCTTGGGCCATAAGATAACATTTCACCCTACTACAGGTGATTATGATTTAGTTCTCTGCGAAACTCCGGCTGGAGTGCAAGGTCCGCCTCCACATTCGCATAGCGAATACAAAGAAGCTTTTATGGTTATGGAAGGGGAACTGGAATTTTTTATAAATGGAGAAACCTTCATATGCAAGGAGGGGGAATCTGTAGATATTCCACCGGGAACCTTGCATACATTCAGTAACAAAACAAATTCTAATTGTACTTGGGTAAATATTCACAGCCCTAAAGGGTTTTACAAGTTTTTTGAAACTTTTGGGGTGCCGGCAAGTGAGGACAACGCAATTATGAAATCCGTGGAGCCTGAAATTATTCAAAAGGTTCTAGCTATGGCATCGGATTTTGATATGGCCATTCCGCCGCCACGGTAATAATGATTTTCTCTTTTGTATCTTGGCATATCAATATTTTACGAAGCACCCATATTGAATGCTCTTCAAAAAAATACAGAACTTATAAAAACCGAAGCCAAACGCCTCGGTTTTTTATCGTGTGGTATTTCCAAAGCTGAGTTTTTGGAGGAAGAAGCGCCCAGATTGGAAAAGTGGCTTAACCAAAACATGCATGGCGAGATGCAGTATATGGAGAACCATTTTGACAAGCGTTTAGATCCTACAAAATTGGTCGAAGGTTCCAAATCGGTTATTTCACTGTTGTTGAATTATTTTCCCTCTGAGGAACAGAACTCGGATTCCTTTAAAATCTCCAAATACGCCTATGGCACAGATTATCACTTTGTGATAAAGGATAAGCTAAAGACTTTGCTGCATTTCATTCAAGAGGAAATAGGGGAAGTGTGCGGAAGGGCATTTGTGGATTCGGCACCTGTTCTGGATAAAGCTTGGGCCGCTAAAAGCGGATTGGGATGGATTGGCAAACATAGTAACTTATTGACTCAGCAAGTGGGCTCGTTTTACTTTGTAGCTGAACTGATTGTTGACTTGGAGCTGGATTATGACTCCCCTGTAACCGACCATTGTGGTACCTGTACTGCTTGTATTGATGCTTGCCCAACCGATGCCATTGTGCAACCTTACATGGTGGATGGAAGCAAATGCATCTCGTACCTTACCATTGAACTCAAGAATGAGATTCCCTCTGAATTTGATGGGAAACTGGACGATTGGATGTTTGGCTGCGATGTATGTCAGGATGTATGCCCATGGAACCGCTTTTCAAAACCTCATAATGAGCCTCTTTTCAATCCCAATCCAGAATTGTTGGCATTCACAAAAAAAGATTGGGAGGAAATTACGGAAGATGTTTTTAAAAAAGTGTTTAAAAAGTCTGCAGTAAAAAGAACAAAACTGTCAGGACTGAAACGCAACATCGATTTTTTGAAGAAATAACTTCATTTTCAAGAATTCGGGACATGCTGATTGTTTTACTCAAGGAGAAAAAACATTATATTGAGCAATATTCTTGTAAGAATCATATTTTTTCAAGGACTATATTGATGACTAGCTAAACAAACAGGATGATTAAAATCAAAAAACCCAAATTAAGCTTTTGGCAAATTTTTAATATGAATGTTGGATTTCTTGGGATCCAATACAGTTTTGGGCTTCAACAAAGTGCCATAAACCCAATTTTTCTTTTTTTGGGTGCCAAGGAAGAAATACTTCCAATTTTAAACATAGCTGGCCCCATAACCGGGTTGATTGTGCAACCCATAATCGGTGCAATTTCAGATAAAACATGGTCTCCGCGTTGGGGAAGGCGAAAACCCTTCTTTTTAATAGGGGCCTTAATGGGAAGTTTGTGCTTATTTGCTTTTCCTTTGAGTCCGGCATTATGGTTCGCAGTAGGTTTATTGTGGATTTTGGATGTGGGGAACAATATGGCCATGGAACCCTACAGGGCATTTGTAGGGGATAAGCTTCCCGAATCACAATTCAGTATAGGATATCAAATGCAAAGTCTTTTTGTGGGTGCCGGTATTCTTTTGGCCAACGCCTCCATATTTTTATTTCAGGATTGGTTCGGAGGTGGACAGGAAGTTGAAGGAGCGGTTCCCAAATGGTTGTATTATTCCTTTTTTATCGGGTCGTTTCTTTCCATAGCCACTATTTTATGGTCGGTTTTAAAAACACCAGAAATACCTCCAACCGATGAGGAGTTGGCGGAAATCAATAAACATAAAGCACTTCCCTTTGTCGAAAGATTTAAGGTGCCTTTTGTGGAAATTAGCCATGCAGTTAAGGAGATGCCCAAATTTATGTGGAAGTTGTCCGCTGTGTATTTATTCCAATGGTATGCACTTTTTGTATACTGGCAGTTTATTACCCCTTTGTTTAGGGTTTCTCTTGGATATGATACTTCCGAAGCAGCTGCTCAAGCTGCGAAAATGAGCACGACCTACAACGTGGTTACAGCCGTTGTTGCTCTGGTACTTGTTCCGTTGACACTTCGATTTGGCGGTAAAAAAGTTTATGCTTTAAGCTTATTGGGTACTGCGGTGGCTCTTTTTGCCATTCCCTATATTCAAGACCCGGTTTACGTTTTGTTTCCCATGGTATTGTTCGGTATAGGATGGGCCGCGATGATGGGTATCCCGTACAGTATGGTGTCAAAAGTGGTTCCGCAGGAAAGAAGGGGCGTGTACATGGGGATATTGAATATGATGATCGTGATTCCCATGGGAATTGAGACACTGACATTTGGTCCTATTTTCAAAAACCTTCTTGGGGGTAATTCGGTGAATGCCATGTTGTTTGCTGCCGTATTTTTCGTTATCGCTGCTATTTTGGCCATGCGTCTCAATGTATCAAAAGCGAAGGAAGAGTATCCATTGGACTCTTAATCAGTTCCACGGAAGTTACATTGGGTGCAAACCTTTTTGGTTTTTATTTTAGTAGAAATTGATTCTTCGGATTTTCCAATAAAAGCTTGGAATATCCTAACTTTACCAATTCATTTTCGACGATATGAGCAAAGAAAAGCAGAGGCGTGAAGCGCTACTATATCACGCAAAGCCACAACCAGGAAAAATAAAGATTGTTCCAACGAAACCTTATTCCACACAAAGGGATTTAGCATTGGCATATTCCCCTGGTGTTGCAGAACCCTGTCTGGAAATCGAAAAGAACAAGGACGATGTATACAAGTATACCGCAAAAGGGAATATTGTTGCAGTAATTTCCAATGGAACCGCAGTTTTGGGCTTAGGAAATATTGGTCCTGAAGCCTCAAAGCCTGTAATGGAAGGTAAAAGTTTACTCTTTAAGATTTTTTCCGATATCGATGGCATTGATATTGAACTAGATACCACCGATGTGGATAAGTTTGTAGAAACCGTTAAGGCTATTGCACCAACATTTGGAGGTATTAACCTTGAGGATATCAAAGCTCCCGAAGCATTCGAGATAGAACGCAGATTAAAGGAAGAACTCGACATTCCGGTAATGCACGATGATCAGCATGGGACGGCCATTATCTCAGCGGCAGCTTTGCTGAATGCGTTGGAGATTACAGAAAAAAAAATAGAAGAGGTCAAAATAGTAGTGAGTGGTGCCGGAGCGGCAGCAGTTTCGTGCACTCGATTATATAAATCTTTCGGGGCAAAGGCCGAAAACATTGTGATGTTGGATAGTAAAGGTGTTATCCGAAACGACAGGGACAATCTTAGTTCCCAAAAGAAAGAATTTGCCACCAATAGAAAAATTGACACTTTGGAAGAGGCCATGAAGGATTCCGATGTGTTTATCGGACTTTCCATTGCGGATATTGTTTCTCCGGAAATGCTGAAATCCATGGCGGAAAACCCGATTGTCTTTGCTATGGCCAACCCTGATCCAGAGATTGAGTACAGTTTGGCCTGTAAGACAAGAAAGGATATAATTATGGCGACCGGTCGTTCCGACCATCCTAATCAAGTTAACAATGTACTGGGCTTTCCGTTCATTTTTAGAGGTGCGCTCGATGTTAGGGCAACCAAGATCAATGAGGAAATGAAGAAAGCCGCCGTTTTGGCATTGGCAGACCTTACTCGTGAGCCTGTTCCAGAGCAGGTTAATATAGCCTACGATGCCACAAGGTTGACTTTTGGGAAAAATTATATTATTCCCAAACCTTTTGATCCCCGACTGATCACTAAAATCCCGCCCGCAGTTGCCAAAGCAGCTATGGAAAGCGGAGTAGCTCGATTACCTATCCAAGATTGGGAGAAATATGAAGAGGAACTCTATCAAAGGTCCGGCAATGACAATAAAGTTGTTAGGTTGTTGCACAATAGGGCAAAAGTGAACCCTAAGCGTATTGTTTTTGCAGAAGCAGAGTTGTTGGATGTAATGAAAGCGGCTCAAATTGTCCATGATGAAGGTATTGCCAACCCCATTCTCCTTGGTAACAAGGAAACTATTCAGAATTTAAAAAAGGAACTCGAATTCGATGCTGAAGTTCCAATCATAGATCCTCGTTCGGATGAATTTAAGGAAATGAGGGCTACATATGCACTTAAGCTATGGGAATTAAGAAAACGAAAAGGGGAAACAAAATACAGCGCTCGGGTCAACATGGGCAAGCGCAATTATTTTGGGGCCATGATGCTCAAGGAAGGAGATGCAGATGGTATGATATCCGGTTATTCCAGGGCTTATCCAAAAGTACTGCGACCCGTATTCGAAGTATTGGGTAGAGCTAAAAATGTACAAAATGCCAGTACTGTAAATATCATGATCACAGATCGTGGACCATTGTTTTTAGCGGATACCTCGATTAATATAGATCCCAATGCTGAAGAACTGGCAGAGATCGCCCAGATGACGGCTAATGTGGCTAAAACCTTTGGTTTTAAGCCCGTTATGGCACTTCTTTCTTATGCTAACTTTGGATCATCAAGTCATCCCAATGCACAAAAGGTGAGAGAGGCCGTTAAGATTCTACACGATAGAAATCCTGACCTCGTCGTAGATGGAGAGATTCAAACCGATTTTGCTCTAGATCCCGAGTTGAGTAATAACAACTTCCCGTTTTCCAAAATATCAGGTAAAAAGGTCAACACCTTAGTTTTTCCTAACTTGGAATCAGCCAATATTACTTATAAATTGCTGAAAGGCCTGAACAATGCGGATTCCATTGGACCAATTATGGTTGGTCTTACCCGTGCTGCCCATATTTTGCAATTGGGTGCCAGTGTAGACGAAATGGTTAACATGGCTGCTGTTGCAGTAATTGATGCTCAAGAACGAGAAAAAAGAAAGAAAGCAAAAATGCAAGGGGAGTAACGAAAAACCTATAATTAATGATTACCCATTTAAGAGGAAAACTTGTTGAGAAAAACCCAACATATGCCATTGTAGAATGCAATGGGGTGGGGTACTTTTTAAATATTTCCCTGCACACTTTTTCCTTGCTTTCTGATGAGGAAAACATTTTCATTTATACAGATTTACTGGTCAAGGAAGACTCCCATACGCTATTTGGTTTTGCGGAAAAATCGGAGCGAGAAGTTTTCCGATTATTAATATCGGTTTCGGGTGTTGGTGCTAGCACGGCGCGCACTATGTTGTCCTCTTTGTCTCCATTCGATGTTAGGGATGCCATTGCCAATGGTGATGTCCCAACAATTCAGTCTGTAAAAGGCATTGGAGCTAAGACCGCCCAGCGCGTTATCTTGGATTTAAAGGACAAGATTTTAAAAGTCTACGACATAGGCGAAGTTTCACAGCAATCAAACAATACAAATAAAGAAGAAGCGTTATCTGCATTAGAGGTTCTTGGTTTTACCAGAAAGCAATCTGAAAAGGTGGTTGACAAGGTACTTTCCCAAGATACTTCACTAAGCGTAGAGAACATTATTAAACTGGCGCTGAAAAATTTGTAACTAGTTTGAAAAGAGGGGCAAAACCAATACTTAAACCAACGCGCTTTAAGTACATTTTCTTTGTTGTTTGTTTACTGTCCATATCCACCATTATGGCACAGGAGACCAACGAGCAGGCTCAGGATTCTGTGAAGACAGGAGTTGCGTTTGGTCGCCTTATAATGGAAGACCCCGATAGCATTGTTGCGAAATATACCTACGACCCAAAGACAAATACCTACGTTTATACCGAAAGTATTGGTGACTTTAACGTCAATTACCCCGTAATTCTTACTCCCGAACAATACTACGACCTTGTAGAAAAGGAGCAGATGAAATCCTACTTTAAGCAAAAGGCAGATGCCTATGCGGGGAAAAAAGAAGGAAGCGAGGAGGCGCGTAAAAATCTACTGCCCAACTTTTATGTGAACAGCAACTTTTTTGAGACCATTTTTGGAGGAAATACCATCGAGGTGATTCCACAAGGTTCCGTTGCGATGGATTTGGGGATTTTATGGCAGAAGAATGATAACCCTGCACTATCGCCAAGAAACAGAACCAACCTTTCTTTTGATTTTGATCAACGTATTAGTTTGAGTTTATTGGGAAAAGTTGGAGAGCGTTTGCAGGTAACCGCCAACTATGATACCGAAGCTACCTTCGATTTTCAGAACTTGGTAAAACTTGATTATACTCCAACAGAAGACGATATCATTCAGAAAATAGAAATCGGTAATGTGAGCATGCCGCTCAACAGTTCTTTGATTACCGGTGCACAGAGCTTATTTGGTGTTAAAACACAGCTTCAGTTTGGCAAAACTACGGTAACCGCGGTTTTCTCTGAACAACGATCACAAAATAATACCGTAGTTGCGCAAGGGGGAGGTACCGTAAATGAATTTTCTTTAACTGCTTTGGATTATGATGAGGATAGGCACTTTTTCCTAGCACATTATTTTCGTGATAATTATGATCGGGCCCTAGAGTTTTATCCTTTCATTCAAAGTCAGGTTCAGATTACCCGATTAGAGGTGTGGGTGACGAACAGGAACCAGCAAACACAAAATGTTAGAAACGTTGTCGCCATTCAGGATCTGGGTGAGGCCATTTCCGATAATACCCGTATCGGAGTCAATAATGGTGATCCGGCAGGGTTTTTCAATGCATCCGCAGTGGCAACAGGATTGCCTCAAAATGGGGCAAATGCTTATGATCCGAATCAAATTGGAACTGGTGCGCTAACGCAATCAATTCGCGATATCGCTACGGTAGAATCCGGTTTTAACGTTCCTGGATATAACGTAAACCAAGGTTTTGACTATGCTATCCTGGAAAATGCCCGAAAACTTGAGCCAGGTCGAGACTACGAATTTGATTCCCAACTGGGGTATATTTCCTTGAGCCAAAGTTTAAGCAACGATGAAGTTCTAGGTGTTGCTTTTCAGTACACCTATAATGGCCAGGTGTTTCAGGTGGGTGAGTTTGCCAATGGGGGCATCGATGCCACATCAGTTTCCTTGGACACAAGCTTTATTGAAAACAACTCGTTGGTTTTAAAACTACTAAAGAGTAACATTACCAATGTACAAGACCCTATTTGGGATTTGATGATGAAGAATATCTATTCTACGGGGGCCTATCAATTAAATCAAGAGGATTTTAAACTCAATATTCTTTATTCGGATCCAACGCCAAGGAACTATATCACTCCCGTGGATCCCAATGCAGGCTGGCCAACAGGTTTGCAGGACCAAATATTGCTCAATGTATTTAATTTGGACCGGTTGAACACGTATAATGATGTGCAAGCCGGTGGTGATGGATTTTTTGATTACGTAGAAGGAATAACCGTTGATTCGCAATCAGGTCGTATTATTTTTACAAAGGTAGAGCCATTTGGGGCGTATCTTTTTGAGCTATTGGGCGGTGGTGTTTATGATGTAGATAATGATCAAGGGTATAATCCTAACCAGGAACGGTATGTGTTCCGAAATATGTATGCCAAGACCAAGGCAGCTTCTTTACAAGATGCCGAAAAGAACCGGTTCCAGATAAAAGGTAAGTATACTTCTCAATCAGGTAATGGAATACCAATAGGGGCTTTCAACGTGCCGCAAGGTTCCGTAACGGTTACTGCCGGTGGTCGTCAATTGCAGGAAGGAATTGATTATACGGTGAACTATCAGGCAGGAACGGTTCAGCTTTTGGATCCAAGCCTGGAAGCTTCCAATACTCCTATCAATATTTCAGTGGAGAACAATGCGGTTTTTGGTCAGCAAACAAGAAGATTTGCCGGGGTTAACGTAGAGCATAAATTCAACGATAAATTTGTTTTGGGCGGGACCTTACTCAATTTAAACGAACGACCTCTGACCCAAAAATCCAATTATGGGATAGAACCTGTCAACAATACCATTTTTGGACTTAACGGAAACTTCAGTACGGAAATGCCATTTCTAACAAGGTTAGCGAACAAATTACCGAACGTAGATACCGATGTGCCCTCTAATCTTTCTTTGCGTGGTGAAGTAGCATTTTTAAGGCCTAATTCTCCAAAAAATGCGGATTTTAGAGGAGAAACAACCACTTATTTGGATGATTTTGAAGGAGCGCAGGCCTTGATTGATATTCGTTCCTCTTTGGGTTGGACATTGGCAAGTCCACCAGTGGAATTTTTGGAAGATAGGACTGGTATTGATGTGGGTTACGAACGGGCAAAAATGGCCTGGTACACTATCGACCCTATTTTTTACACCAATCAAAGGCCCTCTGGAATGTCGGACAACGATATTTCCTTGAACTCGACCCGTAGGGTATTCATTGATGAGGTGTTTACCGAGACTGATATTGCTCAGGGACAGACACAAGTACAAAGCACTTTGGATATTGTTTACTATCCCAATCAAAAAGGACCTTATAACGCTAACCCAAGTTTTGAAACCGAAACACCGGATGCCAAATGGGGGGGCATTATGCGTCCATTGAGCAGCACCAATTTTGAACAATCCAATGTGGAATTTGTTCAGTTTTGGGTTTTGGACCCTTATATTGATGGAGAGACCACGGATGCCAATGCTGGCGAGTTGGTGCTCAACTTGGGTAATATCTCAGAGGATATCCTAAAAGATGGCCGAAAACAATATGAAAATGGTCTGCCCGCAAGTACCAACAACGAAGTGCCCAGAGAAACTATTTGGGGTCAGGTTCCATCTACACAATCTTTGGTTTACGCTTTTGATGCGGATGAGGCGAATAGATCGGCCCAAGACCTTGGACTGGATGGGTATGGTGATGCCGAGGAACAAACCATTTATAACGGTCCAGCCGAGGATCCTGCCTTGGACAATTATCAATACTATTTGAACAGAGAGGGAGGTATCTTGGAGAGGTACTTGGATTTTAACAATACCGAAGGAAACTCTCCAGTTGCAGTTACGGATACAAACAGGGGTTCCACTACGTTGCCCGATGTTGAGGACATTGACAGGGATTTGACCATGAATACGGTAAACAGCTATTATGAATACCGAATTCAAATTAAACCCAACACAACAATAGATGATCAGTACGTAACCGATATCCGTGAAGGACAAACCCCAACATTGCCCAACGGAACACAGTTGAACCGCAGATGGATTCAGTATAAAATTCCATTGAGTGATTTTACCGATGCCGTAGGGGGAATCTCCGATTTTAGGTCCATCAGCTTTATGAGAATGTACCTTACCGGGTTTTCAGATGATGTCGTACTTCGTTTTGCCACTCTGGATTTGGTACGCGGCGATTGGAGAACATATACCAACTCCTTGCAGCCCAATGTGGACAATGATCCTTCGGATGATGCTACCGTAACCGATGTGAACACGGTAAACATCGAAGAGAACTACGGAAGACAACCCATACCTTATGTATTGCCCCCTGGAGTGGTACGAGAACAATTGAATAACAATAATACCATTATCCGTCAGAACGAACAGTCGCTATCTTTTGTGGTGGAAAATCTTGAGTCTCAGGATTCTCGTGGGGTGTTTAAAAATGTGAACATTGATGTTCGCCAGTACGAACGTCTAAAAATGTTCATGCACGCCGAAAAGATATTCAATGCCGATTATTCTGATAGTGATACACCATTGGTTGGATTCCTTAGAATTGGAACCGATTTCTCCCAAAATTTTTATCAGATAGAGTTACCCCTTCAGTTTACTTCCTTTGGAGCTTCATCGCCAGATGAAATTTGGCCAGATGTAAACGAGATTGATGTAGCACTTAGCGATTTGAACAAAGTAAAGTCAAAAGGAATATCCGATCAGACCTTGGATGAAATCAATTACTATGAAATTGTGAATGGTGAGGCTGTCCTAGTGGATGAATTTGCTCCACGTACTTTGGGCAGAGTTCGAATAGGAATTCGAGGTAACCCTTCCTTAGGGAGTATACGCGGAATGATGGTCGGTATCAAGAACATTGATAATATTCCAGCCCGTGGTGAAGTGTGGTTTAATGAGCTTCGTTTGGCCGGTCTCGAAAATAATGGGGGTTGGGCTGCTACGGCTGCTTTGGATGCCAATATGGCCGATTTTGCCAATGTTACGGCAACAGGAAGCAGAAGTACTTCGGGTTTTGGCTCCATAGACCAGACCCCAACAGAACGTGCTTTGGAAGATGCCATATCCTATGATGTAGTGACCAATGTGAATGTGGGGCAATTGTTTCCAAAGAAATGGAATCTGCAGCTACCTTTTAATTACGGAATCTCTGAAACCCTGATTACTCCGGAGTTCGACCCAGTTTATGACGATTTAAGGTTGGATGATAGGATTGCAGCTGCAGCAACTGCGGAGGAGGCGGAGACTATAAAAGAACAGGCGGAGGATTACACCAAGCGCACTAGCATCAACTTGATTGGTGTGCGAAAAAATAGGGGAGAGGAAGCTGAAGAGAATTTCTTTGACGTGGAAAATTTCACTTTCAACTATTCTTACAATGAGACAGATCACAGGGATTTTGAAGTGGCTGAGCTCAGAGATCAAAATGTTTCCACAGGATTTGTCTATAACCATAATTTTAAGCCAGCTCCCGTAGCACCTTTCGCCAAAAAGGATTCCATGCTTACAGGAAAGTATTGGCAATGGTTAAAAGATTTGAATTTTAATGCCTTGCCCACAAGTCTTTCGGTAAATGCCAACTATAATCGCTCCTTTAACCAGCAACGGTATCGGGATGTTTTAGAGCCAGGGGTGGATGCATTGGAGCTTCCATTGCTTCAGCAACGTAATTACCTGTTCAATTGGCAATATGCCCTCAATTATAGTCTTACCAAATCTTTGAGGTTGAACCTGACTGCCTCCAATAATAATATTGTTCGTAATTATTTTAATGTGGACGAAAATCCCGATTCTGGTATAAATGAGGCACTTGATCTATGGGATGGATTTTTTGATATTGGAGAGCCCAATAGACATGCGCAACAAATGCAGTTGAACTACGAATTGCCTTTTAGCAAGATTCCATTCCTCAATTTTATAAATGCGCAGTATACCTATACCAGTAATTTTGATTGGCAACGAGGTGGCGATGCATTGCGAGAGGTTGCTCTAGAAGATATCAATGTGGTCCAAAATGCCAGTACCCATAATCTTACGGCGAACATGAGCATGCAGCGCTTTTATGACTTTTTGGGTTTAAAGAAACGAGATGGGAAGGTTACGGCGAACCAATCAGCGGTCAGAAGAGATAAAGCTGGTAACCCTGCAAATGGTGAAGATGCGGATGGTCCAAAGAAAACCAGTAAAGGTTTCAACACATTGGTAGATATCCTAACCATGGTAAAACGGGTAAATGTAAATTATAGTGAGAACCGTGGTACAGTATTGCCTGGATATACACAATCCATTGGATTTATTGGAACAACACGTCCGACTTTGGGCTTTGTCTTTGGAAGTCAAGCCGATGTGCGGTTTGAAGCTGCCCGTAATGGGTGGTTGACGGATTATCCGGAGTACAGTAGGCAGTTTATGCAAAACACGAACAAGCAATTGAATATTACTGCGACGGCCCAACCTACTCAGGATTTGACCATAGATTTGAGTGCCGATAGAAATTATATGAGCTCCTCCCAAGAAAGTTACAGTCCTGAAGAATGGATGAACGGCCAAGATGGATTGATCAATGAAATGGGGAATTTTAGTATTTCCACAGTAATGATCGGAACAGTATTCAATAAAAGCGACGAATTCGATTCCGAGACGTTTGAGCAATTCAAACAAAATAGGATTACAATTGCCAACAGATTGGTTGCCGATAGGGGAGAAAATCCTGGAGAGCTCGATGAAGATGGTTTTCCGGAGCGTTATGGAAAAACACAGCAAGATGTATTGCTTCCAGCATTCTTTGCAGCGTACACCGGGCAGAATGTAGATCGGGTGAATATGGATGCCTTTAGAGATATTCCAATTCCAAACTGGAATATAAAGTATACCGGTTTAATGAAGAATCGATGGTTTAAAAAGAAGTTTAAGCGTTTTTCATTAAGTCATGGATATCGTGCTGCATATAGTGTCAACTCTTTCCAAACCAATTTGGAACGTCAGAATACTACTTTTGATCCAGAAACGAGTGATTTACTTCCCAAGACCCTTATTAATAATGTGGTGCTTACGGATGAATTCAGTCCTTTGATGCGGGTGGATTTTGAAATGCAAAATTCCTTCAGCTTCTTGGCGGAGGTAAGGACCAGTAGAACCTTGTCCTTGAGTTTTGACAACAATCTCTTAACAGAAATCAATGGAAATGAATATACCCTTGGTCTTGGATATCGTTTTAAGGATGTAAAATTTGTTACCAACATTGGTGGAGAGAAAACACGTTTAAAAGGAGACTTGAATTTAAAAGCAGACCTTTCTCTTAGAGACAACATTACGATAATCCGTAATTTGGATATTGACAATAATCAAATCACATCAGGTCAAAAATTGATGTCCATAAAGTTTACGGCCGATTATGCTTTGAGCAAAAGTCTGAACGCCCTGTTCTTCTACGACCATTCGTTCTCAGAATTTGCAGTTTCCACTGCATTTCCACAAACAACGATCAATGCCGGCTTTACGCTGAGGTATAACTTTGGCAATTAATACACTTTTCTTGCATTTTGTCATAAAGTTTCTTTGAAAAGCTTTCGGCAATCTGTTACATTTGTCCATCTACTAATTCAAACAAATAGTAATGAACATACCATCAGAATTAAAGTATACCAAGGACCATGAGTGGGTCAAGATAGATGGGGATATCGCAACCGTAGGTATTACGGATTTCGCCCAAAGTGAACTAGGGGATATAGTTTACGTTGAAGTAGAAACTTTGGACGAGACATTGGATAAAGAAGAGGTTTTTGGAACAGTTGAAGCTGTGAAGACAGTTTCCGATTTGTTTTTGCCTTTGAGTGGGGAAATCGTCGAGTTCAATGAAGCCTTGGAAGATGAGCCCGAAAAAGTAAACTCCGACCCATATGGTGATGGTTGGATGATCAAAATTAAAATGAGTGAAGCCTCTGAGACTGATGACCTTATGAGTGCTGAAGATTACAAGGCATTGATTGGTGCTTAAAAAATACGCATATACCTTATTATTTGTAAGCTGGGCAATGTTCATAACAATGCTCAGCTTATTTTCTTTCTCGAGTATGGAATTGGATGCAGGAAAGCTTAACATACCGTATGCTGATAAAATAACCCATTTTATTTTTTATTTGGTGTTCAGTTTTGGTGGTTGTCTGAGCATACGGGAAAGAACCAATGGAAGATTTGGTATGAACAAGACCATTAAGATGGTTTTGGTTTTAGCCATTGTCTATGGTATAATTATTGAGATATTGCAGTATACGATTACTACTGATCGAATGGCCGAATTTGGCGATGTTTTAGCAAATACGTTAGGTGCATTTGCAGGAATTGGACTGATTCGGTGGGTTTTTTCTAAGAAAAACCCGTTAAAATGGAAATTTTAATTGTTTATTTAACCAATTAATAATTAAATTAGCAAACACTAAATTTAGAAAAGGAGAAAAGGATGGAACCAAAAAAGAACCCGAAAGCGGACGTAGGTAGAAACAGTGCACTGTACTTTGTTATAGGATTGGCTGCTGTTTTGGCTTTGGTCTACGGAGCCATGGAGTGGAAAAAATATGACAAGGTCAGTAACTACGACATTTCTATGAATGTTGAAGACCAATTGGACGAGGAAGTTCCGATGACCGAGCAGATTAAGACTCCACCACCGCCACCGCCACCTGCTGCCCCCGAAGTTATCGAGGTTGTAGAAGATGAAGAAGAAGTGGAAGAGACCGTTATCGAGTCAACGGAAACTAGTCAAGAGGAAGAGGTGATCGAAATCGAAGAAGTAGAAGTTGAAGAGGTTGAAGAAGACATTTCTGTACCTTTTGCTGTAATTGAGGACGTTCCCGTATTTCCAGGTTGTGAAGGTGCCAGCGATAAAAAAGCTTGTTTTCAAGAAATGATGCAGAAGCACATTCGTAAAAACTTCCGCTATCCAGAAATCGCTCAAGAAATGGGTGTTCAAGGTAGGGTAAGTGTTATTTTTGTTATTCAGAAAGATGGAAGCATTGGTAACATTAGAATGCGCGGACCGGACAAAAACTTGGAAGCTGAGGCAATGCGTATTATCCAGAAACTACCAAAAATGACTCCAGGAAAACAAAGAGGTAGAGCTGTAAAAGTACCTTTTAGTATTCCGATTACATTTAAGCTACAGTAACATATATACTATTCCTGTCGAGGCAGGAATGAGAAAAGCCCTGATGGAAACGTCAGGGCTTTTTTTTGACTACTCTTTAGTAGAAGCGGTAAGGCTTAAATATATAATTTCCCTTATCCTTTCAGGATTAATGTATCCAGTGCCATATTGTGCGTCATATTTGGAAGTTAGATTGTTGTTGGCTTTCACCTCCTCCAAGGATTTTCCTGCAGTTATTTCCTTTTGAATGGTTCGCTTTACGTCTTCCAATACCTTTATATAGTTTTCCAGTTCCGACCTGTTCGATGGTTCGCCATGTCCTGGAATGATTTTAGTGTCGGAATCGATTACCATTAAGGCTTTTTTGTGGGCCTCTATATATCCATTAATAGTTCCTCCACTGTTCAAATCGATATATGGATATCGGCCGGAGAAATAAGTGTCCCCCATGTGCAATACATTTTCATTGACGAAATAAATCATGACATCTCCATCGGTATGAGCATTGTGTACATGAAAAAGCATTAACGTTTCCTCGCCATCATGAAAAGTTAAGTCTTCGGAAAAAGTGATTTCTGGCAATGAGTTTTCAAAATCCTTTTGATTCATCTCGTTGGTCGATACCTTCTTTTGTCCGTTTGCCTTTAGCCTTTTTCTGGCATTGTCTTGAGCTATCAAAATTGTGTTGTCGGTGTTAAAGTTGACGTTTCCACCCGTATGGTCACCGTGCATATGGGTGTTCACCAGGTAAGTGATGGGCTTATCGGTAAGAGTTTCAATAGTTTCTTTAATTTTTTTACTTAGCGGAGCAAATTGGTCATCGATCATAAAAACTTTATCCTGTCCCACATAAATACCAATATTTCCACCTCTACCCGTGAGCATATATGTATTCTGAGCAAGTGTGTCAATTGTAATGTTCACTTCATCGCTCTGGGCTTGAGCTGTCACGAGAGATAATAAGAGCAAAAAACTTAGGATATTGCGCATGATTAGATGTTTTGAAAATTTTTATTAAGGTAGTGTATAATTCAAAAATAATACAAAGACCCTCAATAGGTTGGAAATGAAAATTGCTGGCGTTATCTTTGCCAGCCAATAAAGATGTGGATGAAATCTGCCGTAGGTTCCGTAAAAAACAACACCCTTTCCTTGCTATTTTCTGATTTTAAGGAGATTACAAAGGCTAGATTGGCTATTAGCGTGGTTTTCTCGTCTATTGCCGGATACTTGCTGGGTGCCTATCAGATTAATTTGGTGTCTTTGTTGTTGTTGATGTTTGGCGGGTATTGCATGGTCGGCGCATCCAATGCCTATAATCAAATTATAGAAAAAGATTTGGACGCTCTTATGAGGCGTACCAAAAACAGACCTATCCCTTCAGGGAGAATGTCCGTAAGAACTGCGTTGGTCATAGCCATTGTTTTAACCGTTTTAGGCGTTCTGTCGTTATTGGCACTTAGCCCTAAAACAGCTATGTTTGGGGCCATATCCATTTTTTTGTACACCAGTGTATATACGCCTTTAAAAACAAAGTCCCCACTTTCGGTTTTTGTTGGTGCGTTTCCAGGTGCCATCCCATTTATGTTGGGGTGGGTCGCAGCGACAGATGATTTTGGGATAGAACCTGGAACATTGTTCATGATTCAGTTTTTTTGGCAGTTCCCTCATTTTTGGGCTCTCGGTTGGATGTTGGATGAAGATTATAAACAAGCAGGTTTTAAAATGTTGCCCACCGGTAATAAGGATAAAGGCACTGCATTGCAGATTATTCTTTACACCATTTGGATGATTGTTATCTCCATACTACCGGTTTTCGGTTTTACAGGACGTTTGCATCTTTCCATTCCAGCTGCCGTTATTGTATTTTTGTCTGGATTGGTCATGTTGTTTTTTGCATTCAAATTATATGAAAATAGGGACAATCCATCAGCACGTAAATTGATGTTGGCCAGTGTTACCTATATATCATTGATTCAAGTAGTATACGTAATAGATAAGTTTATAAGCTAAAATGGATTTAACCCAAGGAACAGCAAAGGAAAAGAACAGGCGGGCAAAAAAAATGATGCTCTGGTTTGGTATTGTGAGTTTGATCATGGGCTTTGCCGGTTGGACCAGTGCCTATATTGTAAGCAGCAAACGTGAAGATTGGGTGAGCGATTTAGAGTTGCCCAGCGCATTCTTCATCAGCACGGTCATAATTATCTTAAGTAGTATGGCCTATTTTTCAGCAAAAAAGGCAGTCGGTAAAGACAACCAAAAGATGGGAACTATATTTTTGCTCATCACGTTGGCTCTGGGAATTACTTTTATCTCACTGCAATTTGTTGGTTTTTCGCAAATGTTGGAGAGCGGATATTATTTTACCGGTCCTACCAGTAATATAAAAATGTCCTATGTGTTTTTGTTGGCAGCCGTGCACATTGCGCACGTGGTAGCTGGGTTAATTACCCTATTGGTGGTTTTGGTTCAGCAACTTAGAAATAAGTATACCCCTGAAAATATGTTGGGAATGGAATTGGGTGCCACTTTCTGGCATTTTTTGGATTTTATCTGGGTATATCTAATTCTATTCATGTATTTCGTAAAATAAAATTTGATTGGAGCAGTTTTCATTCAACTTTGTCTTTTACAATACGTCAAAAAATGTAAATTTGTGAAAGTTTTAATAAAACGACCTTTTATATGGATGCAACGGTAAGTACCGGTACAGAAGACAGCGTTTGGGGAGGTGGAAATAGACCCCTTGGTGCTAGCTATGGAAAAATGATGATGTGGTTTTTTATCATGTCTGATGCCTTGACCTTTTCTGGTTTTTTGGTAGCCTATGGTTTTTCAAGATTTAAGTTCATAGAACTTTGGCCAATTGCCGATCAGGTATTTACCCACGTGCCCTTTTTCCATGGAAACTATCCCATGTATTATGTGGCATTTATGACCTTTATTTTGATTATGTCCTCGGTGACCATGGTTTTGGCGGTGGATGCAGGTCATAAATTAAAACAGAAGAAGGTAATCCTTTATATGTTCCTTACCATAATCGGTGGTGCCATCTTCGTTGGTTCACAGGCATGGGAATGGGCAACGTTTATAAAAGGTGATTATGGAGCGTTAGAGACAAACTCTGGAAGAATCCTTCAGTTTGTAAATGCGGAAACTGGCGAAAGAGCCGCTTTGGCCGATTTTGCTGAAACCCTACCGGAAGAAAGAGTACAGCATCAAGCGAGTGAAGGTATTTGGTTTGAAGAAGAAGGGTACAAAACCTCTTACTCTTTAAACGAAGTTGTTGAAGGTTTCAAGGCAACACCAAATATCCTTATCCGCACCGAACAGTTGAACGAAGAGGGGGAAAAGACCCTTTTGGATAGAAAACAATCCTTGGCGAAAATATTGGAAGCCAATCAAGTGGTGGAAGGGGCAAACCTGATCCACAACGAATACGGTCACCGATTATTTGCCGATTTCTTTTTCTTTATCACTGGATTTCACGGATTCCACGTTTTCTCAGGTGTAGTTATCAACGTTATCATTTTCTTTAATGTGATTCTTGGCACTTACCAGCGTAGAGGTCATTACGAGATGGTAGAAAAAGTTGGGCTCTACTGGCACTTTGTGGATTTGGTATGGGTATTCGTATTTACATTCTTTTATTTGGTATAACAACATCGATATATAAATGGCACACGAGCATAAACTTGAGATTTTCAGAGGACTTCTAAAATTTAAGTCGAACACCCAAAAAATTTGGGGAGTACTTATCTTTCTTACGATAGTTACAACCATTGAGGTTGCATTGGGTATTGTCAAACCAAGGGCACTTACCCATAGCCACTTTTTGGGTATGAAATTGCTTAATTGGATATTTATTGTCTTAACCTTGGTCAAGGCCTATTACATTGCATGGGATTTTATGCACTTGAGAGATGAGAAAACTTCGTTGAGAAGGGTAATAGTGTGGACCCCCGTATTCCTCATCTGTTATTTGATATTTATTTTGCTCTTCGAAGCAGATTATATTTACAATGTTTACAAGGATGGCTTCATAACTTGGAATTTTTAAAAAAGCATTTAACAAATTTAAAAGACGGTTTTTCGACCGTCTTTTTTTATTTTTGTACGGTTTAACACTATGAAAAAGAAAATCGTATTAGGAGTACTTTTTATTCTCCCCGTGGTGGTTTATTTATTTTTTGCTTCAGGGGTAAATAATTTTGGGCGACTGCCCGTCCTAAGTGAAAATGTATCCAATGTTTCCACGTTAGACCCTCATTTACAACTTAAAGATAAAATTACCATTTTGGGTTTTTTGGGAAACAATGTTGGTGCTAAACAAGGAAATGCATTCAATCTCAACCAAAAAATCTATAAAAGGTTTGGGGAGTTCAATGATTTTCAGATAGTAATGGTGGTTCCCAAAGGAAATGAAGAACAGGTAATTGAATTGAAGAACGAGTTGGGCAAGCTCTCCAATGTGGACAAATGGCATTTTGCCTTTGGCTCAGGTGCTGAAATCAAGGAACTCTTCAATTCTTTGAAGTCAAATATTGATTTGGATGAAGAGTTATTCACTCCCAATGTTTTTATAATAGACAAGGACCTTAAGCTTAGGGGAAGAACCAATGATGAGGATGAGGGGGTTAAATATGGTTTTGATACCTCTTCCGTAGCAGAATTGAACAATAAAATGGTGGACGATGTCAAGATAATCTTGGCGGAGTATCGCTTGGCCTTAAAAAAGAACAATGCCAACAGGAGCAAATAACAAAAAGAAGCACACCTATATTTGGGTATCCGCTATTATTCTGATTTTCGGAATTTTTGCTGTTTACGAAGTTACAAAGCGGGTCAAGGGGGGTACGATTGTCGAAAATGACCGGATGAGTGTAAGTTCCAAAGATATTAAGGTAGGTTTTGTGGTTAACCAAGGAGAAAAGAGAAGAGTGCCAAACTTTTCATTTTATGACCAAGACAGCGTATTGGTCACCAATGAGGATTATTTGGGAAAAGTTTACGTGGTTGACTTCTTTTTTACAACATGCCCGACCATCTGCCCTGTAATGACGAAAAATTTGGTGGAACTCCAAGATGCCTTTAAAAAGGATGAAAATTTTGGAGTGGCATCCTTTACAATCAACCCAAGATATGACACCCCATCTGTATTGACAAAGTATGCTGAGAAATATGGGATTACGGATAAGGATTGGCATTTAATGACAGGTGACCAGGATAAAATATATCAATTGGCCCAAGAAGGGTTTTACATTTTTGCCAGTGAGGAACAAGCGGCTCCGGGTGGTTTTGAGCATTCAGGTATGTTCGCTTTGGTTGATAAAAATGGGTATATTCGTTCCCGTGAAGATGAATTTGGTAACCCGCTAATTTATTATCGGGGTACAATTACTGAAGAACAAGAGGTAAATGCAGATGGAGAAACTCAGCAGATTACCATTTTAAAAGAGGACATTAAAAAATTGTTGGCAGAATGACCGAGGAAATTTCTTTAAAAGAAAAGCGGTTCAATAAGTTAATAACCGTAATTTCTATAGCAATCCCATTGGTGGTTGCCCTATTGTTTGGTTACAAGATTCCAAACGCTAAACCTTTATCCTTTTTACCGCCAATTTATGCTGGAATAAACGGTCTTACCGCAATCTTATTGATTGCTGCCGTCGTGGCAATCAAAAATGGACGACAATTGATACATCGAAGGTTAATGACCACCAACATTATACTATCGGCATTATTTCTAGTGATGTATGTGGCCTATCACATGACATCCGAAACTACCATTTTTGGTGGAGAGGGTCCCATAATGTTTATATATTATTTCATTTTGATGACGCACATTGTGCTGTCCATTTCTGTGATTCCATTGGTATTGATTACGTATTCAAAAGTATATCTAGATGATTTTGAAGCTCACAGACAATGGGCAAAATATACTTTTCCAATTTGGTTGTACGTTGCCATTACAGGCGTTTTGGTGTATCTTATGATTTCACCATACTATCAATATTGATTATTCCATGAAGGCAAGACTACTCATCTTACTACTTGTTCTATTGGTTTTTCCGAGCGTATCGGAAGCCCAATGTGCCATGTGTCGTGCGGTTGTGGAAAGCGAATCTGATGGAAAAACTGCAGAAGCTATCAATAATGGCATTGTTTATCTCATGGCTGTCCCTTATGTCCTTGTGGCAGGTCTATTTTACTTTATCTATAGAAAAATGAGAGGGTAAATTAATCTATCCGAAGATATTTTACCTTAAACTGTAACATTTCACGGTTTTAATTGTCTTATAAGTGAACGCTTGCGTCACTCATCAATCAAAATCGCTAACCCATGTTCGACCTGGAAAGGTGGCAAGAAATATTTGACACCATACGAAAGAACAAACTCCGCACTTTTTTAACCGGGCTTTCCGTAGCCTCGGGCATCTTCATTTTGGTTATTCTACTTGGATTTGGACAAGGTATGCGCAATGGTATCGAAAACGAGTTCAAACAAGATGCTTCCACCAGTGTTTGGGTATGGCCAGGAGTAACATCTAAAGAATATAAAGGTCTAAATCCGGGAAGGCGTATTCAGCTCATAAATGAAAATTATGACCAAGCAAGTGCCATGTTCAAAGGAGATATTGAATATGGTTCTGCCAGAATATTTGTTCGCGGCGTTAGTGTCAATTATGGAAAAGAAGCGCTGATATATAGTGTGCAGGGCGTTGCTTCCGATTTTCAGTTTATAGAAAATGCCAGAATGTTAGAGGGAAGGTTTATCAATTACCAAGATGAAATTTCCAATGGCAAGGTGGCCATCATCGGGAACAAAATAAAAAAAGATGTATTTGGTGAAGTGAAAACTCCCGTTGGTGAGTTTATTGATATTTCGGGAATTCCCTTTAAGGTAATTGGGGTGTACAAAGAAATGGAGGATCGTGAAGAAGAACGTATTTACATTCCTATTTCTACTGCCCAAAGGACTTTCAATGGCGGAAACAGACTCAACAACTTGTCTTTTACTTTGCCGCCTAGGGGAAATTTTGATGAAGCTGTGGCACAAGCCATTGATTTTAAGAATGGACTTCGGGAATATCTCCAACAAACCCATACCATCGCTCCGGATGATACTGGAGCTATCGAGGTATGGAGCGCGATGGAAGAGGCCAAGCGTTATTATGGTCTAACGAATAATATCAAATTATTTTTTTGGTTTGTCGGGGTGTGTACCATAATCGCTGGAGTTGTGGGTGTAAGCAACATCATGATGATCGTGGTCAAGGAGCGTACCCGCGAAATCGGAATTAGAAAAGCTTTGGGAGCAAAGCCATGGTCCATTATCGGGATGATATTGCACGAGGCCATTTTTGTTACTGCAATTTCAGGGTTTGGCGGACTTATTTTTAGTATGGCCCTTTTGGAGATCGTAGGTCCAAATATTGAAGTGGATTACATTATGAACCCATCCGTAAACTTCAATGTAGCCTTTTCCACAGTAATAGTTTTGATAGTCGCTGGAACCTTGGCAGGTTTTGTGCCTGCGTACAGAGCAGCAAAAGTTAAAGTAATTGAATCTCTTCGAGATGAATAACCCATAAGCTAATATGTTCAATAAAGATAGATGGCGGGAAATTATAGAGGTGCTCACAACCAATGTGTGGCGCACCATCTTTACAGCCTTCGGAGTCTGTTGGGGTATCTTTATTCTGATTGTGCTTTTGGCCGCTGGCAAGGGACTGGAGAATGGCATTAAACAAGATTTTGGAAATATTGCCACCAATACCATGTTCATGTGGACCAGGGCTACGACCAAGGGTTATGAAGGCTTGCCCATGGGAAGAAGATTTGAGTTCAAAATAAATGATGTCCAGGCCCTTCGTGATAATGTGCCCGACCTTCGGTTTATTTCACCGCGGAACCAACTTGGTGGTTTTGGGGGTAATAACAATGTAGTTAGAGGTATCCGAACAGGAGCCTATAATGTATATGGCGATTATCCGGAAATCATCAATCAGGACCCCATGGCGGTCACCGCCGGACGGTTTTTGAACTATAACGACATTAATGAAAAAAGAAAAGTAGCCATTATCGGCCAAGGGGTGAAAAATGACCTGTACGATAAGGATGAGGATGCGCTCGGGACCTATATCAAAATACAAGGGGTAAACTTTATGGTCATCGGGACCTATAAAAAGAACAGTAGCGGTGGGGGAGAAGAGGGACAAAAGGAAATATTTGTCCCCTTTACATCATTTTCCCAAGCATTTAATAGAGGCGAGGATGTGGGTTGGATGGCCATTACGGCAAACGATGGTAGTTCCATTTCCCAACTCAAGGATAAAATTGTCGATGTAATGAAGAAGCGTCACAAAGTTCATCCAGAAGATACAAGGGCTGTCGGCTATTTTGATCTGTATGAACAATACAATCGAGTTGAAAGTCTTTTTGGGGCATTAAAGGGAGTCGCTTATATCGTTGGTATTATGGTGCTTTTGTCGGGCATCATCGGGGTGAGTAACATTATGCTTATTGTGGTAAAGGAACGTACCAAAGAAATTGGAATACGCAGAGCTTTGGGCGAACAACCATGGTCCATAAAAAAACAAATTTTGATGGAGTCTATTTTCCTGACCTTGATTTCAGGAATGGTCGGTATCATATTGGGATCATTGGTCATATTTGGAATCAACTCCTTGTTGGATAGTATAGGTCCGGTGGACATGTTTATGAGTCCAAGTGTAAGTGTAGGTGTTGTAACCGGAGCTTTGACAATTTTGATGGTATCGGGACTTCTGGCTGGTTTTATACCTGCACAGAGCGCCATACGGGTACGCCCCATTGAAGCATTGCGAACAGAATAAAATGAAAAAATCAATCAGTTAACATCAATTAAAATGAAAAAATCGGTAACCATTGTCATCTTGTTGCTCATCGTAATAGTTTTCGGTGGCTCCATGTATTACTTGTACCAGAAAAATTCTGAGGACCCTGTGGTATATGAAACGGAAACCCCTTCCAAACAAACCATTGTAAAAAAGGCAGTGGCTACGGGAAGCATTCTTCCTTTGGAAGAAGTACTGATCAAACCCAATATTTCGGGGGTGATTGAAGAAATTTATGTAGAAGGGGGTGATTATGTAAAATCAGGTGACCTTTTGGCTAAAATCAAGGTGGTGCCCAATCTCTCTGCCCTCAATGATGCAAAGAATGCCATTGATGAGGCGAAAATCAACCTGGATGATCAAAAACGAAACTACGAACGTCAGTCCATCTTATTTGGAAAGGGTGTGATACCCAAAACAGATTTGGAGCGGGCTCAAGTAGCCTTCGACCAAGCAAAACAGTCATACGCTGCGGCCAACAAGCGCTATGACATTGTGAAAACAGGAACCACAAGTGGGCTGAGCAGCTCTGCCAATACCCTGATCAAGGCTACGGTAAGTGGAATGGTCCTCGAAGTGCCCGTGGAAGTAGGGAACCAAGTAATAGAAAGTAATACCTTTAACGAGGGGACTACCATTGCAGCCATTGCCGATGTGGATAAAATGATTTTTGAAGGTAAGGTAGATGAATCCGAAGTGGGCAAAATAAAAGAAGACCTTCCACTGGAAATTACGGTGGGTGCCATAGAAAACCATGTTTTTGACGCCGTTTTGGATTATATCGCACCAAAAGGAAAAGAAGAGAACGGTGCTATCCAATTTGAAATCAAGGGAACATTGAAGAAGAGCGATACCGTTTTTATAAGGGCTGGTCTCAGTGCCAATGCCTCCATTATTTTAGCTCGGGCCGATAGTGTCCTTGCCGTAAAAGAAGCCTTGGTGCAATTTGATGATGACACCAAAAAACCCTTTGTAGAGGTACAAACAGCTGATCAGCAATTCGAACGAAAAGAGGTAGAGCTTGGTGTTAGTGATGGAATCTTTGTAGAGGTAAAGTCGGGAATAGCAGCCAATGACAAGGTGAAGGTATGGAACGCTTTAGCAGAGGAATAGTCCATAAAAATCACCATTAAGAAAAAAAAGTAAAAAATCTTGTAACATTTTAACAACTTATATGTCTTACTAGCAGAGGTAAAAGTAAGATAGCTAACATCACCAATCATGATAGAAATCAAAGATCTTCATAAATCCTATAAAATGGGGAGTAATGTCCTTCATGTTTTAAAAGGGATAAATTTTAAAGTAGAAGAAGGCGAGCTTGTAGCCATTATGGGGTCTTCAGGATCAGGAAAATCTACCTTATTGAACATTTTAGGAATGTTGGATGGTGCAGATTCCGGTGAGTATACTTTGGATGGTGTACCGATTAAAAACCTGAGCGAGACCAAAGCGGCGCAATATAGAAATAAGTTCTTGGGATTCATCTTCCAATCATTCAACCTGATAAATTATAAAAGTGCTTTAGAGAATGTGGCGCTTCCATTGTATTACCAAAAAGTACCAAGAAAGGAGCGTCAAGAAAAAGCGATGAAATATTTGGAAAGAGTGGGCCTAAAACCATGGGCCGACCATTTACCTAGCGAATTGTCCGGAGGACAAAAGCAAAGGGTGGCCATTGCACGTGCCATGGCGGCCGAACCCAAAGTGTTGTTGGCGGATGAGCCAACGGGAGCTTTGGACAGTACAACTTCCTATGAGGTAATGGACCTTATCCAAAAAATTAACGATGATGGGAATACCATTTTGGTGGTTACCCACGAGGAGGATATTGCACATATGTGCAAACGAATTGTGCACCTAAAAGACGGTGTTATTGTAGAAGATAAAAAAGTCGAACAAGTAAGGGCGGAACAATATGTTTGATCGGGACGTTTGGCAGGAAATATTTAATACGCTTAAGACCAATAAGCTTAGGACATTTTTAACGGGTTTTTCCGTGGGGTGGGCCATCTTTATACTGGTAATGCTCCTTGCTTCCGTAAACGGCATGGAAAATGGTTTTGTGGGCCAGTTCAACGATGATGCCACTAATTCCATTTTTGTGCGTCCGGGAACTACTTCCAAGGCTTATGGAGGTTTTGAGGAAGGCAGGCGAATCCAATTGAAAAATGATGATGTGGAATACATTAAGAGAAGCTTTCCGGAGGATGTCGAATATATAAGTGCCAGATATTATACCAACACCACCGCAAGATATAAGGATGAGACGGGTTCTTATTCCGTGCAAGGTACCCACCCCGATCATCAGGCTATTGAAAAAACCTTGGTCGTTGCCGGTAGATATATCAATGAAGCGGACCTTATCAACAAGGCCAAAGTTGCCGTAATTGGTAGAAAAGTTGCCGAGGATCTTTTTAAAGACGAAGACCCCTTGGGAAAATTTGTGGAGTTCAATGGATTGCCCTTTAGAGTAATTGGAATATTTACGGATGATGGTGACGACAACGCAGAAAGAAGAATATATGCTCCCATAAGTACCTATCAGCGAATTTACGGGAACACCAATAATATTAACATGATCGCCCTTACCTATAATCCAAGCTATGACCTTTCAACGTCATTGGAGTTTTCAAGTAGGTTGGAGGATCTAATGAAAAGAAGACACAAAATTGATCCGGAAGATCAATCTGGCTTATATGTATTTAATTACGCGGAGGCTTTTGATAACATCAGTAGTTTTACCGCTGTGTTGAAAGGAATTGGTATCGGTGTTGGGTTTTTGATACTCATAGCAGGAATTGTTGGTATTGGGAATATTATGGTGTTTACCATTAAGGAAAGAACCAAGGAAATCGGAGTACGGAAAGCCCTGGGTGCAAGGCCTAGTCAAATTATAAACTTGGTACTATTGGAGTCGGTTTTCATTACGTCGATTTCTGGTTTTATTGGACTGTTGTTTGCTTGGATGATCCTGGCGGCCATAGGGCCTACAATAGAGACGCCTGCCTTTAGCAATCCATCCGTAAGCCTTTCAGTAGTGGTCACTGCCACTATTGTTTTGATAGTTGCAGGAGTATTGGCGGGCTTGTTGCCGGCCATGAAGGCTGCTAATGTTAAACCCATTGTTGCATTAAGTGATAAATAGTTATGTGGTTATTCGATAAAGACTTGTGGATAGAGATTTTTCATACCCTTGGCAAGAATATGCTTAGGACCTTCCTCACCATGCTGGGAGTAATCTTTGCTATGATCATTTTGGTGTTGTTGCTGGGTTCGGCCAATGGAATGAGCAATGGATTCAATAAATTATTTGCGGGAACTGCCTCGAACAGTTTGTTTGTATGGGGTCAATCAACTTCTGAGCCCTACAAAGGTTTTGAACGCGGCAGAAGAATCAGGTACAAGTTGGAAGATGCGGATATCCTCAAAAAACAGATTCCTGAAATAGAAGTATTGGCTCCGCGCATCGAGTTGGGTAACCATCGAGGTGTGGTAACTGTTTATCGAAATGGACAAACCAGTGGTTCATCTGTTTACGGCGACTTTCCAGAAATTGATAACATTACCAAGAAGAAATTGGTAGAAGGACGATTTTTGAACCAGACCGATATAGAAGGTTCAAAAAAAGTATGTGTTATCGGTGAGGAAACCTATAAACTGTTGTTTGACAAAGGCGAAAATGCCATAGGTCAGGAAATCCGAATAAACGGTATATACTTTTCTGTTGTAGGTATTTATAAGCCAAACAACAACATTAATATAGACGGGGAAAATGCGGTATTTATACCTTTTACCACCTTCCAGAAGGCCTTTAACTCGGGTGATAGAATGGGATGGATGGCCATAGCGGTAGAAGATAATACTCCAGTACCGATCGTTGAAAAACAAATAAAGGATATTCTAAAGGCAAAATACGATATCCACCCAGATGATGAACGTGCGATTGGAAGTTTTGATATGTCGGAGATTTTCAACAATATCACCGCATTTACAACAGTTCTGAAAGGATTTTCATTTTTCGTTGGAATCTTTACACTGTTGGCTGGTGTAATTGCCATCAGTAATATTCTTTTAATCACTGTAAAAGAACGCACACAAGAAATAGGAGTAAGAAGAGCCCTGGGTGCAACACCCAAGATAGTGAAACGTCAGATTGTCGTAGAAGCCATAGTATTAACAGCATTTGCCGGTCTGGTAGGTTTTGCCGTTGCAGTAGGGATATTGTCCATTTTGGATGCCATGTGGGGCAGTGGGGATGATTTTCCATTTGTAAAGCCAATGATCAGCATACCGCAATTTGTCATATCATTTGTTTTAATGGTAGGGCTGAGTGTACTCATTGGATTATTGCCGGCCAACCGAGCTGTAAGAATTAAACCCATAGATGCATTAAGAGAAGAATAATAATCAACACAATTAAATAACGAAATCAAATAAGCAATAATGAACAAGTATGTAAAATACGGATTGATAGGGGTAGTGGTCATAGGTATTTTGGCCGCAGTTGTCTACTTTTTAAAGCAGAATAGTACTCCTGCAGAGCTGTATAAAACCGAAACAGCAGAACGAAAGGACATCGTCAATAAAGTAATCGTTACCGGAAAAGTTATTCCTGAGGATGAAATTAATATCAAACCTCAAATTTCTGGGATTATTGACAAGATTCTTTTGGAAGAAGGAGTAAGAGTACAATCTGGCGACCTTATTGCGGTAATTAAAGTAGTTCCTAACGAGCAATCCATGAACCAGGCTGCAGGTCGGGTTCGTAATGCCGAATTGGCCCTTAGTAATGCCAAGTTGGAATACGATAGAAATAAAACATTGTTCGATAAAGGGGTAATTTCCAATCAAGATTTCAATAACTTGAAATTGACCTACGAACAAGCCTTGCAAGAGTTGAAAAATGCACAGGCCGATTATCAGATTATTAGAAAAGGTTCTGCAGGAGGTTCAGCGAGTGCAAACACCAATATTAGGGCCACTGTTTCTGGAACCATCTTGGAGATTCCTGTGAAGGAAGGGGATCAGGTAATCCAAAGTAACAACTTTAACGAGGGTACTACAATTGCGACTATCGCCGATATGTCCAAAATGATATTTGAAGGAGAAGTTGACGAAGCCGAGGTTGGAAAATTACATGTAGGTATGCCTTTGGAAATTAGTTTGGGAGCTCTGGAAGCACAAAAATTTGATGCCAACCTTAAATTTATTGCACCAAAAGGTGTAGAGGAAGAAGGAGCTGTTCAGTTTAAAATCGAAGGAGATTTAGCCGTTAAGGATACCGATAGTACTTCATATGTAAGAGCAGGTTACAGCGCCAATGCCTCCATTGTTTTAGAAGAGAAGAAAGATGTACTTTCCTTAAAAGAAGCCTTGCTTCAATTTGACAAAGAAACGGAAAAGCCTTATGTAGAGGTAGAAGTGGGAGAGAACGAGTTTGAGCGTAGAGATCTTGAGTTGGGTGTAAGTGACGGTATAGATGTCGAAATTGTTTCAGGGATTGGTGAAGATGATAAAATCAAAGTTTGGAACAAGCTTGAGAAAAAATCTGACGAAGATTAAGCCATGTTGACCATCATTTTAACAACCAAAATCAAAAAACGAATGAAAAATAGCATAACAATAGTATTACTGTTGTTCGCCGTTGCCTTTTCCAGCGCACAAATGCGCAAATGGACACTTCAGGAATGTGTGGAATATGCAGTAGATAACAACTTGACCGTAGAACAATTTGAACTGGATTTGGAGAATGCTCAAATTGATAAATCCGATGCCGTGGGGAATTTTCTTCCCAACTTAAATGCGTCAACATCGGTGTCGAGTAATACTGGTTTCTCCATTAATCCAACAAACAACTTGCCCACGAACAGCACTGCATTTAACGTAAATGCCGGGTTCAGTTCCAACGTAACACTATTTGATGGATTGAGGAACATAAACCGGTTGAACCGCGCAAAAATGAGTGCTATTGCCAGTCAATACCGTTTGGATAATTTAAAGGACGATATTCGGTTGAACGTAGCAAACGCCTACTTGGATGTAGTTTCCAATAAAGAACAGCTTAAAACCTTTAAAGCGCAATACGCCGTTACGGAACAAGACCTGAAAAGAACCAAGGAATTGGTGGAATCCGGGGTTGTGCCAAGAGGTGATCTTTTGGAAATTGAAGCTACCGCCGCCAATCAAGAACAGCAGATAATCAATGGTGAAAGTCTTGTAATCATATCAAGAGTAAGTCTAGCACAATTGCTACAGATAACCGATTACGAAAACTTTGATATAGCAGAAGAGGAATTCTCTATACCGCCTTCCGATATTCTTAAAAACTCACCAAAGGTTATTTTTGATAAAGCATTAGGTTTTAGAAATGACATTAAATTCTCTGAAACCAATGTAGGGTTGGCCGAGCAAGATCTTAAGATAGCCAAGGGAGCTTACTTGCCGACTTTGTCAGGGTTTTTCCAATACGGTACACGGTATTCCGATGTAACCCAGATACCTGATGGAAACGGTGTTCCATATACTCCTAATTTTACCGATCAACTATGGATTTTTGATGGTATTAGTTATGGGGCCCAGTTGAACGTGCCCATTTTCAATGGATGGAGCACGCGCAACAACGTTATGCGATCTAAAATAAGTTTGGAAAAAGCCAAATTGCAGTTGGAGCAGGATAAGTTGGCTCTAGAAAGTACTATTCAACAAGCCTATGTAAACGTAAATACGTTTGAAAAGGCCTATGAAGCCGCAGAAAAAACGCTGGAAGCTAGACGTTTGTCCTACGAGTATGCCAAGGACCGTTACGATGTTGGTTTAATGAATGCCTTCGAATACAGTCAAGCACAGGCCAGGCTGGAAAATGCCCAGGCCGATGTAATAAGGACCAAGTACAATTACATTTTCCGATTGAAAATATTGGAATTCTACTTTGGTATCCCGATTGCATTAAACTAGTATCTTTGTGGCCGCTATGGCCATAATACTACATTTAGAAACAGCTACAACCAATTGCTCTGTGAGCATCTCAAGGGATGATGAAATCATTGTCCTAAAAGAAAACAATGCAGCGAGCTATTCGCACTCGGAACAATTACATGTATTTATAAAAGAAGCCTTGAAAGAGGCTTCTTTGTCATTTTCGGACCTCGATGCCGTTGCCATAAGCAAAGGTCCTGGTTCCTATACAGGACTCCGTATTGGGGTGTCGGCGGCAAAAGGAATCTGTTTTTCCTTGGACATTCCGTTGATTTCCATCCCAACTTTACAGAGCATGGCCAACCAAGTGGATTTAAAGCCTGGTGAATTGGTAATTCCGGTGCTCGATGCCAGACGTATGGAAGTGTATTCCTGTGTTTATGATAACAACTATCAAAAAATACGGGAGACTCGCGCAGAAGTGATCAATGAGGAATCCTTTGTTGAATATCTTGGCGAGAACAAGGTATATGTAATGGGGAGTGGCGCCGAAAAATGTAGGGGTGTTTTGCAACACCCCAATTTTATTTTCAATGAATCTGTTGTTCCTTCGGCCAAGGATATGGTTTCGATTGCTTTTGAAAAATATGAGTCAAAACAATTTGAGGATGTAGCCTATTTTGAACCTTATTACCTCAAAGATTTTGTCCTTCAGCAAAAAAAGAAGAAAAATTAATCTTCCATAGCTTTGTGCATCACCCGTTGTGGGAATGGAATCTCAATTCCCGCGGCATCAAAACGTAGTTTGGTTTGCTCTATCACATAAAAATGTGCAGGCCAAAAAACATCGGTATTGGCCCAAAAACGGAGCGTAAGGTTTACAGAACTATCACCCAATTCACCTACGTATACTTCGGGGGCAGGTTCTGTATTGATGCTGGGGTTTTCGGCACATATCTTTAAAAGAATTTCTTTGGCCTCTTTAATATTGGATCCATATCCAATCCCTACATCAAATTTATCCCTTCGGGTATTCTCCATATTATAATTGATCACATTTCCGTTGGAAAGCTGTCCATTTGGGATAATGGCAATTTGGTTGCCAAACGTGCTCAGTTTTGTATTGAAAATGGAGATTTCCTTTACGGTTCCGTCCACTCCTTGGGCTGAAATAAAATCCCCTACCTTAAAAGGTTTAAAGATTAAAATGAGTACCCCTCCGGCAAAATTGGCCAAGGAACCTTGTAGGGCCAAACCAATGGCAAGACCAGCGGCACCGACCAAGGCAACCAAGGATGAGGTTTTGACTCCCAATTGTGTGACCACTAAAACAAACACCAAAGCTTTAAGGATAACACTTATAAAACTCTGTAAAAATGATTCCAAGGTTTCATCGTAATCCTTCTTGGCAAAAAATCGGCGGACCATTTTATTGATCAATCGGATAACCCAAACACCCACAAAAAAAGTAATGATTGCAGTAATAAGATTGGGCAATACACTAAAGGACCATTCTACAGCTTGGTCTATGTAATCTTGATAATTTTCTAATTCTTCCATAATGGTTTTTAGTTTAAATAGCAACGTAATTAATATTCAAATGAAATAAAAAAAGGTTTTTAAATAAATGTTAGTCGGCTAGCTGTTTTAGAACTTCTTCAGCGTTTGATACGGGTAGTTTGCAGGCGCCTTCAATGCATACATAGGCAAGAGTTTTTCCAGGTACGTCCCTGTTTTTCAATAGTTCCAGGTTTCCATCCTTTTGGGAGCCCACCAAAATGCTATTGGGAACATAAGATTTGATGATTTCTTGTCCTATGGATTTGTAGTCTTTGCCAACTATGGCTATTTCATAAAAATTTTGGTTGAGGTACAGAACCAAATGCAACCAGTTGGAGAAGCTTTGTCCCCTTTCTTCAAAATCCTTTTGAACGTTTTTCAGCATTTGCTTCGAAGTCTCCCCATACCCTTCATCAAGAAAAAGTTTGTGAAACTTGAAAAGATTGATTGCCATCATGGAGTTTGAGGAGGAAATCACATTATCATCCATTTCTATTGTTCTTCTTATCAAGGATTTATCTTCGTCCGACGTGTAAAAAAACATGTTCGAGGCTTCATCCCAAAAGTGTTTTTCGGAATAATCAAGTAGCTTTTTGGCCAAATTCAGCCATTTTTCATCGAAGGTGACTTCATAAAGCGAAAAGTAGGCGTCGATTACCGTGGCATAATCATCCAAAAATGCGTTGATAGTGCTTGAGCCGTTTTTATGGTTCCGATAAAGGGAACCATCATCTTTGATCATGTTACTTTCAATAAACTCGGCATTTTTTAATGCTAAACTTAAATATTCTTCGTTCCCTAGATAGCGATAGGCATCCACCAGCCCTTTCAACATCAATCCGTTCCATGAGGTTAAAATTTTATCATCCAGTCGTGGTTTAGCCCGTTTGTTCCTTGCTTTTTTGAGTAGGGCAAGGCTCTCGTTTATTTTGGTTTTTAATTCTGGAACTGTGATGTTGAATTTTTCAGCTACCTCGATATCACTTTTATCTCTAATCAAAACATAATTGCCCTCTTCCCACAGTCCATAGGAATTAATATTAAAATAGGCTTGGAACACCTCATGATCATCACCCAATAATTGTGTGAGTTCTTCTTTGGTCCAAACATAATAAGCACCTTCTTCAAGTTTTTGATTTTCGTCCAGACTATCCGCATCCAATGAGGAATAAAATCCACCGCTCTCATCCATAAGCTCTTCTTGGACAAAACTGATGGTTTGCTCCGCCACACTTTTATACAGCTCATTTTTGGTTACCGCGTAGGCTTTGGCATAAAGGCTTGTCAATTGTCCATTGTCGTACAACATTTTTTCAAAATGGGGTATGTGCCATTTGGTGTCCACTGCATATCGGGAAAATCCACCACCTACATGATCGTAAACACCCCCGTAGGCCATTCTGGTGAGTGTGGTGTCCACAAATTCCATAATCTCGGGTGCATCGGTCGCAGTGGCATAATGCAATAAAAAGTCCCAGTTGTTGGGCATCATAAATTTTGGAGCACGTTTGTGTCCGCCCAAAAAAGTATCAAAATATTGCTTCCAAGTATTCACTGAGGTATCCAATTGCGCTAAGGAATAAAGCTCACTATCCGTATCATTTTCCACCAAGTTGATGGCCTGGAGCCCGTTGGCCAGGTCGTTGGCATATTGGGTAATCTTTTGTTTGTCCTTTTTATAAAGGTCAGCCAGTTGCTCCAAGGATTTTATCCAGTTGTCCTTGGGAACATAGGTTGCGCCCCAAAAAGGTCTGCCATTTGGCAAGGCAACAATATTAAGGGGCCATCCGCCTTGACCAGAGATCATTTGAATGGCATCCATATAAATCTGGTCCACATCGGGACGTTCTTCTCGGTCAATTTTTATGTTGATAAAATTCTCGTTCATCAATTGGGCCACTTGCTCATCCTCAAAACATTCCTCTTCCATCACGTGGCACCAATGGCAGGCGGCATACCCAATACTAATAAGTAAAAGCTTGTCCTCTTTTTGAGCCCGTTCCAACACATCGGGGTGCCATGCTTCCCAATTTACGGGGTTGTGGGCGTGTTGTAGCAGATAAGGGCTGGTTTCATCTATTAGGGCATTGGTATATTCGTGGGTCACTTCTTTAGATTTTTGGTTGCAGCTTAGGACCGCTACGGCAATTAATAAATAGAAAAGCACTTTTTTCATTAGGAGAGCATTTTTGCGCATAAAAAAATGCGTCCATTTTTGGACGCATCTTCATTTCATTAATTTTTTAATGAACTTCAAAGGTAATCTTTACGTTCACCCTGTAGTCGTCAATCTTTCCATCTTTTACCGTGGCGCTTTGCTCGTTGATATAGATGGAACGAATGTTTTTTACGGATTTTGAGGCTTGCTCCAACGCTTTGTTGGTTGCATCTTCCCAGCTTTTGCTGGAATTAGCCAATACTTCAATAACTTTTAAAACTGCCATGGTCAATGTTTTTGTGATTCCTTTCAATTTAACAAATTTTGATGGGAATTCGGCAGTAAAACAGCGTTAATTATCCGTTTAGAGCAACTACTTCCTTGATTTTTTCGCCCATCATGTTCTTAAGCATGGTCTCAATGCCATTTTTTAAGGTGAAAGTGGACGATGGACAGCCACTGCAAGCTCCTTGAAGGATAACGCTCACCGTTCCGCTTTCCTCTTCATAAGATTGAAATAGAATGTTTCCTCCATCTCCGGCAACGGCTGGCTTTACATATTCTTCCAAAATGTCAATAATCTGAAGAGATGTGTCATCGTAATCCGTGCCAGTGGTTTTCTGCTCTATAATTTCTTTGCTTTTTTGTATGGCTTCCGCTGTCACAACATCTTTTCCGTCTGCCAAATAATCCCTGATGAATTCACGCAGTTGCATGTTGATTTCTTCCCAATCAGCAACCTCGTATTTGGTAACGGAAACATAGTTTTCGTCCATAAAAACCTCTTTTACAAAGGGTAGGTGAAAGAGCTCAATGGCCAAGGGCGAATCTTTGGCTTCGTCAATATTTTTGAACTCATAGGTGTTGGGAACGATTTTTTTGTTCGAAACGAATTTCATTACCGCAGGATTGGGGGTCACCTCTGCATATACTGTAATGGGTTGCTTCTTTTTAATGTCGGTCTCATTTACAATTGGTTCCCCAGCGTTGAGGTATTCGACCAATTGCTGGGCGACCTCGTCTTTTACATCATCCCACTCAACAATGTCAAAACGTTCCAAGGCCACAAAATTACTGGCAATGTAAACGGTTTTAACAAAAGGAAGGTAGAAAAGTTGTTGCGCCAAAGGGGACTCTTTGGCCTCATCTATGTTTTTATACTCGTAGTTGCCCTTTGCCAAAAAATGGTTAGCCTCAAACTTGATTATCTTGGCATTGTTGGTGGGAACAACCGTAATATTGTATTCTTTCATCTTGAATCTTTGGTACAAAAATACCAATAGTTAAGATGTGTAGCAAAATATTATAATAATGTGTGATGCATACCGTTATCTAATTGTTTTATTGCATTAAACAACCATTTAGCCCCTACCGTCACATGAGACGTATCTTAACCTCAATTATCATAACCCTGCTTTTTGGGTCCATGGCCAAGGCACAGGAAGGCATTCCGGTGTATTTTGATTACTTGGCGGACAATTATTACTTGGTCTACCCATCCATGGCAGGAATTGCCGATGGTACCAAAATTCGTCTAACGGCGAGGAAACAATGGTTCAATGTGGATGAGGCACCCAGCTTGCAAACCTTGAACATTAATTCCAGGGTTGGTGAGCGTAGTGGAATAGGGGGCATACTTTTTAACGATTCCAATGGCTACCACTCACAAACAGGTTTTAAAGCAACCTATGCGCACCATTTACAATTGGGAGGTGACTTTAGAACGCTTAACCAATTATCTTTTGGATTAAGTGCAGGTGTTATTTTAAGCAGTTTGGATGAAAGCGAATTTAGGTCTGTAATTCCAGACCCTGTGGTTACGGGAGTAAAGAATACCACGAGCTATTTTAATGTAGACCTTGGAGTTTCTTATAACTTATTTGAATTCTATGCTCACGCAGCTATACTAAATGTTTTGGGTAGCGGGCGTGATTTATACACGGCAGCTGAGTTTGATAACTTAAGACGTTATTTGTTCTCCGTAGGATATGTTTTTGGTAGGGAAACGCGAATAGAGCCGTCCATTTTGTTCCAGATGACGGATTTTACCAAAGAAAAGACCGTGGACCTGAATGCAAAAGTATACCGCGATGTGAGTTTCGGTACCGTATGGGCCGGATTGTCATACCGACGTAGTTTTGATGGTGCCCAATTTCAATCCAACGGAAATTTTGGGGAACAACGTTTACAATTGTTCACACCAATTATTGGGGTGAATGTGAACAGGTTCATGTTCTCTTACAATTATTCTTATCAATCCGGGGATATACGTTTTGATAATGGTGGTTTTCATCAAATTACCTTGGGTTATGAATTTGGACAGAGCGATGATGGCAAACGTTACGATTGTTATTGCCCAGCTGCAAATAATTAAAAACGGCCTATCAATAAAGATAGACCGTTCGGACTTGATCGTTCAACAATAAATCTAATCCCAAGTATAATTTTTCTTTGAAGCTTGGGCCTTTATGGCCGATAGCATTGCATTTTCGAGCTCTCCTATTTCTTCTTTTTTATGCTCGGCAATATAAACTTCGCGTTTGGCATTGAGCTCTTGTATCTTCTTTTGGATTTCTTGGCGCTCCGTTTTCTTTTCGTTTATGTAGGCCTTGATCTCACTTTTGGATTTTCCTTGAAGTTCCTCGGGTAGTTCTTTTTCCTTCAATTCTGAAATAATGGACTCGTCGTCCTCTGCAGCATCCACTAAATCCCATTGAGAGTTTTTGTACAATCGGGAGCTTTTGCTAACGGCACGTTTTACGGCTACAACCTCTTCCAGTTCGGCGGCATTGGCATCCTGCATGGATTGAAGCTCTTTCTTTTGCCTTCCAATGGAACCATAAGAGATATAGGTGTTGTTCAATTTGGAGTTCAATTGGATAATGATATCGTCATAGGGTGTGCTTATATGAACCACTTGCCTGTTATGATCAATGGCCATGTATTCTCCCCCTGTTAGCTTGGCTCCATTTTTCCACATCGTAGAAATCCCTTGCTCGTAATTGCCGCAAAAAATGGTGTTTACGATTACATCTTTTTCTTGTGCATTGATGGCGGCATCTTTATAATTTAATTTTCCTTGCGTGAAAGGTTCATTGCCTGCGATAAAAATCATTTTAAGGTCATCGGCATTTTTTCCCCAATCCAATTGTTTTAAGGAAGTGTGGATTACTTGTCCGCAATATTCTTCACCGCCATTGGTAGTCAAGGAAAAAAGTTTCTCAGAAATCTCATCCAAGTCATTACTGAAACCTAAAACCTGTCTAATATACCCTTCCTGTGATGAAAGGTTGTCGTTCCCATACTCGTAAAGTGCAATTTGAAGGGAAGGTCGAACATTGGTGCCACATTTTGCATGGGTAAATTTGTTTACAATATCCCACAATTGAGCTTTGGCCTGATTGATTAGACCGTCCATGCTGTTGCTGGTGTCCAATAAAAGGGCAATTTTAACGTATTGCTCTGCTGGTTTCTTGCTGGCATAAGGGGTTGTTAATGTTGTTCTCTCTCTGGTTTGGGCCTTTAGGTTACAACCATAGCTTGTGCCGGTCATAAAAAGCAATAGTGCTGAGCCCAAAATGTAATTCATATGTTTCATGATGCAATAATTTTTAATGTTGAGGTAAATGTATTGGCAACTTTTATCAATAAAAATCTAGAATGAGCAACACTGCCCTTTAAGTGAGTGACCTAGCCAGATGACTTCGTAAGGAGTCTCAATCGTGGTGTTTTTCAGCCTAAATAGGCAATGCCCTATTTTTTAAAATGCTTGGGAAGCAGTATGTTTACCTAAGTTATGATTGACAAGGCCTACATAATAATATTGGTATTGATGACCTCTCTGAGTACTTGGGCACAAGTTGGAAATGAGCAAGGGCAGATGGAAATCAAGGGTTCTGTTAAGGGAAAGGAAAACTATGTTCCTATTTCTGGGGTTCAGGTTTCTACCGATAAGGGACAATTCACAAGAACCAATGGTCTGGGAGAGTTTACCATCAAGGCATCCATTGGTGATATACTAATTGTTGAGGGGCCGGAACTGGAAACGGTTCGTTACCGAATCAAGTCAGGTGAGGATGTAGATGTTTTGGTTGAGGGCTATGGTAGTGCTAGGTCTGTCCAAACGCAGAAGCGTGAAGCTTCCAGTTCAAGAAGTGCCCTTATGGATCACCAGCGTTTTTTGGATTCGGCCAACTATTATAAAAAATCGGATTTCGAGAAAAGCATTGATTTTATTGCCCGTTCCGTGGAGCTTCTTGGCAGTGCGGGAAACAAACGGGAACTTTCTTCTTCGCTACGTGTGTTGGGTGAAATCTACATGTTTCACAATCAGTACGATTTAGCCATTACAAATTTCAAGGATGCTTTGGCCGCTCAAGAATCCAACAGAACCAAATTGTTGTTGGGTAAAACTTATGTGCTGAATGGTAATTATGAGAGCGCGATTTCCATTTTGGAACCATTGGTTCGGGCAAAAAACATGGTTCCATACCAACGGATAGAGCTTTACGAAACATTGGGCGATGCCAATATGGAATTGTCCAATCTTAAAGAAGCACAAGATTATTATCAAGAAGGGCTTCTTATTGCAGAAAAAAATCAGATTTCGCCAAAAGAAATAGATTTGAGCTCTAAAATAGCTGATGCCTTTGCTAGTGAGGACCGGGTAATTGAGGCGGAAGGTTTTTATCAAAACTCTTTGAATCTTTCCAAAAAAGTTGCACCAGAAAGATTGATTCAGGAAAGTGAAAAGGTTGCGGATTTTTACAATCAAAAAAATCGCTATGATGATGAAATTCAACTGCGGAAAAAAAACCTGGACGAACTGCAGCAGTTACCGAAGTCTGCCGCTTCAACAGGGCAGGGAATCTCTACAAGGGATACGGTAACCTCACAGCGCATCAACTATAAAATTGCAAATGCCTATATCGCCCAAGATAAATTGGACGAAGCCATACCATATCTCGAAAAAAGTATTGTAGAGGCAGATAAAGATGATGATTTGGTGGTTCAAAAGGATGCGACCCGAAAATTATCTGAAGTGTATCGTTATAAGGGCGATTATACCAAAGCCTTGGAGTCCTACCAAGATTATGTGGCCGTTGTGGATAGTTTGTATGTGCGAAAAGAGCAAGAAATATCAAGAGCGGCCCGTTTTAATCGTGAGATAGCAAACACCCAAAACCGTATCTCCAGTTTAGAGCAAGAACGGGAACTGAGTCAAAGCAAATACAGCTTGGCGGTAACCGAACAACAGTTGTATGAAGAGACCAGCAAGCGTCAAAAATGGATAATCTATTCGCTCATTTTTGGTATCGCATTGATGGCCCTAACTGCATTTCTGTATTATCGAAGTAATAAACAGCAAAAACTGGCCAACAATCTTTTGGCATTGAAGTCGCTTCGCACCCAAATGAACCCTCATTTTATATTTAATGCCCTCAATTCAGTGAACAATTACATCGCCAAGAGCGATGAGCGCAGTGCTAACCGCTTTTTGAGTGAGTTCTCGGTGTTGATGCGCAGTGTGCTCGAGAATTCCGAAGAGGACTTTATTCCATTGGCCAAAGAATTGGAACTGTTGGAACTCTACGTTAAACTGGAGCATTCCAGATTCTCAGATAAGTTTGACTATGAAATCGAGGTGGATAAAAAAATAGATGTCGATGCCTTCCAAATCCCGCCGATGCTGCTTCAACCTTATATTGAAAATGCTATATGGCACGGACTCCGTTACAAGGAAGGAAAGGGATTTTTAAAAATAAAGGTCTGGCAAATGACTAACGATATGCTTGAAATCTGTATTGAGGACAATGGTATTGGAAGGAAAAAATCAGCAGAATTGAAAACCACAAATCAGCGTAAACAAAAATCCAAGGGAATGGGCAATATTCAAAAGCGAATCCAGATTTTGAACGATATGTACAAGAATAGAGTGGAAGTATCGATTGTTGATCTGAATGAGGATAAAACAGGAACCAAAGTATCCCTAAAACTTAAAAAATAGTGATGGAACTAAAAGCAGTCATTGTGGAAGATGAAGCCAATAGTCGGGAAATCCTTCGGAACTATTTGGGCAAATATTGTGAAAACATCACTTTACTTGGTGAAGGAGCAACTATTGAAGAGGGTTTGAAAGAAATCAAAAAGCATCAACCGGATTTGGTGTTTTTGGATGTGGAAATGCCTTTTGGCAATGCTTTTGACCTGTTGGATAAAATACCGGACCGAACTTTCGAAACCATATTTGTCACCGCTTATAATCAATATGCGATGGATGCCTTGAACCATCACGCTGCCTATTATTTGATGAAACCCATCAATATTGATGAATTGATCAAGGCTGTGGATTATGTGCGGGCCATCAAGGAAAAAGAAAATGCTCTAGAAGGGCAAGTGCTCCAAGCCAAACATGTTGGTGCAGAAGGAAAAATAACCCTGCCGCAACAAGATGGTTTCCAAGTGTTGGATGTATCGGATATTTATTTCTGCAAAGCAGATGACAACTACACAGAAATCTATTTGGAAAAGAAAAAAATAGTAGTGAGCAAAACCTTAAAATATTTTGAGGAAGCCTTACAACCCTATTCCTTTACCCGTATCCATAAATCCTATTTGGTAAACGTGGCCGAAGTGGTAAAGTATAAAAAAGGGAAGGGTGGCAGCGTGGTGCTGTCCAACGGCAAGGAACTTTCGGTATCCGCCTCCAAAAAAGCCGATTTATTATCGTATTTTAAATAAATTGTCACATCGACCAAGGTCGAGGACACTATTACAAAATCTCAAAACACATCAGAATGATTATCAAACCCGTGAGGGGAAAATCCCCAGAAATAGGAAACGATTGTTTTATCGCTGAAAACGCCACTATTGTGGGCGAGGTGAGTATGGGCGACCAATGCAGTGTTTGGTTCAATGCCGTAATTAGGGGCGACGTCCATTTTATAAAAATGGGTAATAAGGTCAATGTGCAGGACGGCGCTGTTATTCATTGTACGTATGAAAAATCCCCGACCACCATTGGAAATAACGTTTCCATTGGTCATAATGCCATAGTACACGGCTGTACCATCAAAGACAATGTGTTGGTGGGTATGGGCAGCATTGTTATGGACGACTGTGTGGTGGAAAGTAATTCGATTATCGCTGCAGGTGCTGTGGTTACCAAAGGTACCCATGTAAAATCAGGAAGTATTTATGCGGGAATGCCCGCTAAAAAAATAAAGGACATCAGCCCCGAACTTTCCTCTGGCGAAATAGATAGGATTGCCAACAACTATGTAAAGTATTCCAGCTGGTTCAAGGAGTAGTAAGCAAACAAATTATCCTTATTTTTGTCCCACTCAAAAAATCTCGACAACTATGAACGCATATATTTTTCCAGGACAAGGAGCTCAATTTGTAGGTATGGGCTTGGACCTGTACGAAAACCATTCCGAAGCACAGGAACTTTTTGAAAGAGCCAACGAAATTCTTGGGTTTTCCATAACCGATATCATGTTCGAAGGAACCGCCGAAGATCTAAAGCAGACCAAGGTGACCCAGCCAGCTATCTTCTTGCACTCTGTAGTTTTAAGCAAGGTGTTGGGCGATACGTTTAAGCCCGATATGGTTGCAGGCCACTCTTTGGGTGAATTCTCTGCATTGGTAGCTAACGGTACTCTAAATTTTGAAGATGGTTTGAAATTGGTTTCGCAACGTGCTCTTGCCATGCAGAAAGCTTGTGAAATTCAGCCCAGTACTATGGCTGCTGTTTTGGGCTTGGAAGATGATGTAGTCGAAAAAATCTGTGCCGAGGTTGAAGGAATTGTGGTGCCTGCCAACTATAACTGTCCTGGGCAATTGGTAATTTCCGGAGAGGTTGATGCCGTTAACATAGCCTGTGAAAAAATGAAGGAAGCCGGAGCCAGAAGAGCATTGTTGCTGCCCGTTGGAGGGGCTTTCCATTCTCCGTTAATGGAACCTGCAAGAGAGGAATTGGCCGCTGCTATAGAATCCACTGAATTTAAGACACCGGGCTGCCCCATTTATCAAAATGTGACCACTACAGCGGTATCCGATGCAGAGGAAATCAAAAAGAACTTGATACTACAATTAACAGCCCCCGTAAAGTGGACGCAAAGCGTACAGCAAATGGTAAAAGACGGGGCAACATCCTTTGTGGAAGTGGGGCCAGGAAAGGTATTGCAAGGTTTGGTGAAAAAAATCCACCGCGAGGCTGAAACCAGTTCTGCTGCAGTTTCTTAAGTAAGGAAAACAGTTCATCCGAATAAATAGAGATTTAAACTAAATAGGCAAGGATGTTCCTTGCCTTTTTTGTAATATTGGTAGCTCCCAAATCGCCAACCTGCATTTAGCTTTTAAACAAACTGAAACTGATAGTACTGGTGATGTCGACCTTATTCAAAAATCCCTCAGATACATCGCGGACCCTTGTAGGACGCGGACACATTTTCTTTGTTCTTTTCTTTCTTTTCGGGATTGGATTAGCGTTTGGGCAGATTAATGTGGAATTTTCACAGGCTGCAGGTTCAGATGTTGAGGCGAATGGAAGTAATCTTCCGGAACTTATAGTTTCTGGAGGTGTACTTGGTGCTGACACTTCTGTTACAGTTACCGATGATGGAACAGGTTCTGCGACCTCTGGTACTGATTATTCATTCACCAGTCCTCAGATTGTGGTGATTCCAACCGGTGATTATACTACTCCAGTTAACTTACCAATCACAGGATTATCAATTACGGAAGATTCTGATGTGGAACCAGATGAGGATATTGATTTTTCCTTATCTACTTCTGATGGTACTTTAACCTTAGGGCCACAAATTACGACAACCTATACAATTACCAATGACGACCTATCGGACATCAGCATAGACAGTCCGGCCCCTGTTGCGGAAGGGAATGGCCCTGGGGATAGCACGATCGACTTCACGGTCAGCATCGACCAATCGGACCCTGACAACAACATCACTGTGGATTATGCGATAAGCGGCGGCAATGAGGACACGGACACCGGCACACTTACCTTTTTGGCTGGCACTGGCACCTTGACCCAGACGGTCAGTGTTACGACCACCGGTGACACGGTAGTGGAGGCGGACGAAACGGTTAGCGTTACCCTGAGCAATGCGAGCGCGAACGCGAGCATCAGCACTGCGATTGGCAACAGTAGCTTTACGGACGACGACCTATCGGA